>Ga0366773_1021_pt1 | contig 27276 bp, 28 predicted proteins | sample BONcelHN113001D8_FD_207071 | JGI IMG/M metagenome (GOLD analysis project Ga0366773, IMG submission 207071) | Enriched cells from coal bed in the Powder River Basin, Montana, United States - BONCAT cells N11 rep2 HSBNCT.N11.300.1.D8 ...
AATAACGCCTTGCGTGGATTTCTAGTCCGCCATTTTTCTGATAGCGGCTATGAGGCTGTTGCTCCTGCCTTGGATGAGCGGTTTAAAGTTATCCACCGGAGAAGTAACTGGTCGGAAAGACATGTTGCTTATATTGCCGGGCTGGGAACCTTCAGTCTGAGCTGTTCGCTTATTACCAGGAAAGGTTCGGCAGGACGGTTAGGGAGCGTCATTGTTAATGTGCCCATAGAAGCAACAAAGCGTTATTATAACACCAAACAGGAAAACTGCACCAAGTGTGGTGCGTGCATCAGGCGATGTCCCCCCTTGGCGATCACCGAAAGCGGTAAGGATCATGAAGTGTGCTCAGGTTTTCTTGACAGAGTATTGGCGCGCTATCATCCCAGGTATGGCTGCGGCAAATGCCAGACCGGAGTACCCTGTGAAGCGGGAATTCCGAGTAATATTTGGTGAATATGTGAATTTTTAGCAGAAGATAATGGCAACTAAATAGAACATACCCATAGTTTAATCAGAATTAAACTATGGGTATGTTCTGCATCTGAGGGACTTTGCCTTAATAGGCATTTTATCTGCAGTGCAACGCTGAAACTGCCGAGCAGAGGCAAAGGGTGGAGTCAGACTATGCTGCTACATTCAAGTATTGATCGGCATAAGGCCGTTATTCAGGTAGAGAATAATCAGGGAGACACTGTTTTTTCCACCCGGTTTGATATTGTATGGCTGATGTGACATTCTTTCCTGTTAGCTGGGCAGTTGTAAGTTTTTCGTTGACAAGGCTCATTCGAATATTATAAACCATCTCTTCAAAGGCAGCTGCAGATTTATGGATAAGCTGGATTTCCTGAGCGGTGAATTTGTGGTTGGCTGCCGGATTGTCCCGGTAAAGCCTGCTTAATGCCAGTAAGCGGCTGATGTATTCATTGTATTTCGTTATCATGCTTACCTCCCGGAATAAGTTTGTACATTATATGCTGCTATCCGAGAAGAATATGTGAATGATTTGCTGGATATAGCAGAAAAGATATAATAGTATTGATCGGGAAAGGCGGGGAAGAAACCTTGGGTGCTGAAATATATATTGTGAATGTCCTTGTTGTTGTCTGCCTGTTTATTGCTTTAGGGCTGACCACATTAACGCTGCCAGGCAATCTGCTGATTTTTTTAATTGCAGCGGGTTATGGTTTTTATGACGGCTTTATCCACTTTGATTATTATTTTCTCGGTATGCTGTTTGCCGGTTTTGCGCTGGGTGAATTAGCTGAGTTTGCGGCCGGAGCAGCCAGGGCTAAAAAAGAAAAGGCATCAAAACGGGCGATTGCTGCCGCCGTGGCCGGCGCAGTTGCCGGCGGCCTAGCGGGGACAGCACTGCTCCCGGTGCTTGGGTCGTTCATCGGTGCGATGCTCGGTGCATACGCCGCCAGTTATTACGCCGAACTCTCCGTGTGCCAGGATACAGCCAAATCTAAAAAAGTGGCGCTGAGTGTTATGAAAGGCCAAATCTTTGGCGCTATTATTAAGTTTGTGGTTGCTATTGCGATGGTGATCGCTGTGATTCTCCGACTTACCTGGTAGTTTCGGGCTTGCCTGAAGAAATGACTGAACCCGCTGCTGCCAGCAGCGGGTTCAGTCATTTTGAAGCATTTCAATAAAACGGTGTGTTGCGACCGACATAGGAACCGAATTATTAGTTACAACTCCCAGATAGCGGGCAGGAATCATCTCATGGAGCTTGAGCGCAAAGAGTGATCCGGCTGCAAGCTCAGCCTCAATATATTCTTTGGCCACAAAAGAGATGCCGAGGCCGATTTTAGTCAAATCAATCAAGAGATCAATACTGTTTAGTTCAATTTCCGGCTGGAGGGTAACGTTATGTGCTGCTGTGAATTGATCAAAATAATTACGGGTAACGGTATTTTTTTCGAGCAATAAGATAGGGTGTTGACAAAGATCGGACAGATGAAGTTTCTTATTTTGCAGGCTTTGGAAAGCTGGACTGGCTACAAATAGATCTTGAAGCGTTTTCAAGCGCTTGGCAGTTATATTTTTATGCGATTTTTCGCCTGTGAGATTTACAACTGCTGCATCAATGATGCCTTTGCTAACCATATCAAGACAGACAGAAGAGGATCGGTTAGTTATAATCATTTTGATTTTAGGATAACGTTGCGCGAATTGTTTTACGTATGGCAGTAAATAGTATCTGCATATGGTATCGCTGGCGCCAATGCGGATTTCTCCCTGGTTCAGCGAATGAACTTCAGCAATGCTGCGCTCTCCTGCCTTAATATAGTGAAAAGCCTGTTCTATGTGGCGAAACAGCAGTTGACCTTCATGGGTGAACTGCACCTGTTTAGTGCTGCGGTGAAATAAGCGGCAGCCCATTTTTTCTTCAAGCTGGCGAATAGTCTGGCTTACAGCTGACTGTGAAATATGCAGTTGGCTTGAGGCCTCAGAGAAACTCAGGTATTTCCCGACATAATAGAAAACTTTGTATAATTCAAAGTTAATATCCATGTTTACCGTTCCTTATAATTAATATTAGTATTATTAATTTTTCTTATTAATTATAGTATGTTACAATCAAAATGAAAACAGTAAAAATATTAGGATGAGTAGAGGAGACTGCTATGACACCTATTAGAAGAATATACGTCGAAAAAAAACCGGGATTTGATATTGAAGCACAAGGACTCTATAAAGATCTCTGCGAGAATCTGGGTGTAAGGGGATTGACAAAGGCCAGAATCCTTAATCGTTATGATGTATCAGGCATAACTGAGGATATTTATAGCCGGGCGAGAAATACGATTTTTTCCGAGCCGCCTGTGGATACTGTTTATGATGAGCACATGCCCGGCAGCACTGATGAGCATGTTTTTGCCATGGAATATTTGCCTGGGCAGTATGATCAGCGGGCTGACTGGGCAGCTCAGTGTATCCAAATATTAACGCAGCAGGACAGGCCCGATATTGCGTCCGCTAAAGTAATTGCATTGGAAGGAAAAATCAGTGAAACGGAATTCAATCAAATCAAGGATTATTTGATTAATCCGGTCGAAGCCCGGGAAGCTATACTTACCAAGCCGGACAGGCTGGACTTGGACTTTCCGGTGCCGTCCGATGTGAAAATAATCAGGACATTTACGGATATGACCGGAACGGAACTAGAAAAGCTTGCGGCTGAGCTCGGCCTTGCCATGAATCTTGAAGATCTTGAGTTCTGCCAGGTGTATTTCAGAGAGACGGAAAAACGCAATCCGACGCTGACGGAGATTAAGGCCATCGATACGTATTGGTCGGACCACTGCCGGCATACTACATTCTTTACTGAAATCGAAGAGGTGCGGTTTGAAGGTGGACGCTATTCTGTGCCGATTGAGGCCGCATATGCAGAGTATATAAAGTCACGGGGATATGTGTACCCAACTGATGGCAAAGCCGTGTCACTAATGGATATCGCGACTCTTGCCATGAAAGAAGCCCGTATAAATGGCACACTCCATGACCTGGACGTTTCTGATGAAATCAATGCCTGCAGCATTGTTGTTAATGCAGTTGTTGATGATCATACAGAAGAATGGCTGGTTATGTTTAAAAATGAAACACATAATCATCCAACAGAAATAGAGCCGTTTGGCGGGGCAGCCACTTGCTTAGGCGGTGCTATCCGTGATCCGCTTTCCGGCCGGTCCTATGTATATCAAGCCATGCGCGTGACAGGCAGCGGTGATCCAAGAACAAGTATTGCGGATACACTTGCCGGTAAACTGCCGCAGCGCATTATTACGACAGCGGCTGCCGCCGGTTACAGTTCGTATGGCAATCAGATAGGCCTGGCGACAGGACAGGTGGCAGAAGTATATGATCCGGGTTTTGTAGCCAAACGGATGGAAATTGGGGCAGTCATTGCTGCTGCTCCCCGAAAAAATGTTAGTAGACAGACGCCAGTACCTGGAGACGCTATTCTGCTGGTTGGCGGACGCACCGGCCGTGACGGGATTGGCGGAGCGACAGGGTCCTCCAAAGAACATACGGAGGATTCGCTTGCGACCTGCGGCGCTGAGGTTCAGAAAGGAAACCCGCCTACCGAAAGAAAGATACAGCGCCTCTTTCGCCAGCCTGAGGCCAGCCGTATGATCAAACGGTGCAACGATTTCGGAGCGGGAGGCGTGTCGGTGGCCATCGGTGAACTTACCGAGGGGGTGGAGATTAACCTTGACGCTGTGCCGAAAAAGTACGAAGGACTTGATGGAACCGAACTGGCTATTTCTGAATCGCAGGAGCGCATGGCTGTTGTTGTTGCCGCTGAAAATGCGGACTGCTTTATCGAAATGGCAGCGTCAGAAAACCTGGAGGCGACGCTTGTTGCCAGAGTGACTGATAACCGGCGTCTGCGGATGATATGGCGCGGTAAAACCATTGTAGACATCAGCCGTGATTTTCTGGATACAAGCGGCTGCCAGCAGTACGCACGGGTAATGATAGAAGCTCCCCGGGAGCAGAATAACTACTTTAAGCGAATAATACCTGAAGTTGAAGCTGAATTGAACAATATTGAAAAGGCATGGCTGGCCAATCTTAGCGACCTTAACGTCTGCAGCCAAAAGGGATTGGTTGAGCGTTTTGACAGTACGATAGGAACCGGCTCTGTGCTTTTGCCTTTTGGCGGAAAGCGTCAGGAGACCCCGGTAGACGGTATGGTGGCGAAACTGCCGGTGCTAAGCGGCGAGACTCATACTGCAACAATCATGACCTATGGCTATCATCCGCAGCTCGCACAATGGAGTCCGTTCCACGGGGGACTGTATGCAGTTATTGAGGCTGTGGCAAAGCTTGTTGCACTGGGCGGGAGCTTTGACAGCGCCAGGCTGACACTTCAGGAGTATTTTGAAAAACTCGGTAAAGAGGATAATAAATGGGGCAGACCTTTCAGTGCGCTGCTTGGCGCATATTACGCGCAGAAGGGCTTAGGAACTCCTGCCATCGGCGGTAAGGACAGCATGTCAGGTACGTTTAAAGACTTGCAGGTTCCCCCCACCCTAGTCGCTTTTTCCGTAGCGCCGGTGGATGCCAGGCAGGTAATTTCACCCGAATTTAAGGCTGTAAATTCTAAAGTCATTTTAATCCGTGTCCAGCGTGATGAAAATGAGATGCCGGATTTCCAGCAGATAAAGCATAGTTTTGCGGCAATCACCAGATTGATCAATACAGGCAGAATAACATCTGCCAGTGTTGTTAAGGCAGGTGGTGTAGCCGCAACTGTCAGCAAGATGAGTTTTGGCAATAATATTGGCTTTGAATTTGCCGGACCTCGGCCCTTAGCGGAATTATTTCTGCCGGAACATGGCTCCATTATCGTAGAGCTTGCAAATGGAACAGATTGTAATGCGTTAGCCGGTGTTCCTTTCCAGGAGCTTGGTACAACCATAGCTGCTCCGGAAATACGGGTAAATCATTCTGTCATTACCTTAGAGCAGGCGCGAAATGCCTGGGAAGAGCCGTTAGAGGCAATATTCCCGACACGGGCAAAAGCGGTGGATGGGCAGCCAATGGAAGCCCGATACCAAAAGCAGATCGAAGTCAAGCCAGTCACACGTGCCGCTAAGCCCCGGGTGTTTATTCCTGTATTTCCGGGCACTAACTGCGAATACGATTCAGCTCGCGCTTTTGAAAAAGAGGGCGGTTTGCCAGAGATCCTGGTACTGAGGAATCTTACAGCCAAGGATATCGAACATTCGGTGGAAGCTATCGTTAAAAATATTGAAAGTTCACAGATTATTATGCTGCCAGGGGGCTTTAGCGCGGGCGATGAACCTGACGGTTCCGGAAAATTTATCGCAACTGTTTTTAGAAATCCTAAGATTAAAGACGCGGTTTGCTCCTTCCTTACCAAACGGGATGGCCTTATGCTTGGTATTTGTAATGGTTTTCAGGCGCTCGTCAAGCTTGGGCTGCTGCCGTACGGTGAAATCAGGGATATGGAAGCAGCGAGTCCGACATTGACATATAATGTCATCGGGCGCCATGTCTCGACGATGGTTAGAACCAAGGTTGTTTCCAATCTGTCACCCTGGCTTAATGGAGTAAAAGTAGACGATATTCATACAGTACCTGTATCGCATGGCGAGGGGCGCTTTATCGCTGATGTGAAACAGATACAGGAGCTTTTTGCCCAAGGTCAGGTTGCTACGCAATACGTGGATGATAAAGGTAAGCCAAGCTACGATATTCATTTTAATCCGAATGGCTCTTTAGCGGCCATCGAAGGGTTGACTAGTCCTGATGGGCGTATTTTAGGCAAGATGGCTCACTCGGAACGGATTGGCTGCAATGTGGGTATCAATATACCTGGCGAGAAGAATCAGTATATATTTGCCTCCGGCATTCAATATTTCCGGTAATATAATACAAACACGCCCTGCATTGATAATTGCAGGGCGTGTTTGTATTATTTGCAATAAATATTAAGAACCGGTAGGAAAAAAGACGAGTGAAAAGGAATTATATTCCAAGGAGATAATTAAGTAAGTTGGCAATATTCGAAAAAAGTTCACAATTTATCAGGTATATATTATTATAATAGAAGAGACAAGTTCGTGAAAATTGTGACAAACATTATGTATGCTAGAGGAGAGGATTACGGGGTGCTTAAAGAGTATTTCGGAATTTTGCTGTTTGGCGGCGTGGCTTTTATTATTCCGCTGGCAGTATTCCTGGTGTCGTACCTGCTCTCGACAAAAAAAGACAGTGCGGAAAAGGGGGCTGTCTACGAGTGCGGTATGGAAACCCGGGGAGAGACATGGATTCAATTCAAAAGCGGGTATTTTTTGTACGCTCTTATTTTTGTTGTTTTTGATGTGGAAACCGTTTTTCTTTACCCTTGGGCTGTTAAATTTCAGCAGTTGGGTCTGTTTGGCTTTGTAGAAATGCTGGTGTTTATCGCTATCCTTTTATTAGGATACTGGTACGCATGGAAGGAGCAAATATTCAAATGGAAGTAAAGGATACGCTGAGTTCCTCTCAGGTCAAGGATCTTCTTAAGAATAATGTCATTGTAACCAGTTTTGACACGATGGTTCGCTGGGCCCGGTCAAACTCACTCTGGCCGCTCTCGTCTGGTTTAGCTTGCTGCGCTATTGAAATGATGGCGGCTGGTGCAAGCCGGTTCGACTTGGCCCGGTTTGGCTACGAAGTATTCCGGCCATCGCCGCGTCAGGCTGATATTATTATTGTGGCAGGCACGCTGACTTGGAAGATGGCTCCTGCGATCAAGCGGCTTTACGAACAGATGCCTGAGCCCAAATGGGTCATTGCTATGGGCGGCTGCGCCTGCACAGGAGGTCCGTTCCGCGATTCGTATGCAGTGGTGCAGGGGGTTGATAAGATCCTGCCTGTTGATGTTTATATTCCAGGCTGTCCGCCACGCCCAGACGCTCTGATTGATGGGCTTTTGCAGCTCAAAGCCAAGATTCAAAATCCGGAGATTGCGAAGGAGAATGGCAATGGCAAATAATCTGTTTGCAGTCTTAGACCAGCAGCAATTGGAATCCTTGTCAGACGCTGAAGCACAGCTTGAAGGCGAGGGAACCGTAGCCTGCCTGATTGTTCCGGGCAGCCGTCTGGTAGAAGTTATGAAATTACTGCAAGGTAATCAGGCGCTTGCTGCTGACTATCTTGCTGATGTTACGGCTGTAGACCGGGGAGATAGCGGCTTTGAAGTTGTTTATCAGCTGTTTTCCCTGGCTAACAACGCCAGAGGCACCGTTAAAACGCTTGTCGCCCGTGATAATCCGAAAGTGCCTACCGTAACCTCCATTTGGCCGGGAGCTGACTGGATGGAGCGCGAAGTTTTCGATTTGATGGGTGTCGAGTTTACCGGGCACCCTTGCCTGAAACGTATTCTGCTGAATGAAGATTTTGTCGGGCACCCGCTGCGCAAGGATTTCCGGATGCAGCCGCCAGAATAAAGAGGTGATATAATGCGGACACAAACGTATGAGCTAAACATGGGACCCCAACATCCCTCCACACACGGGGTTCTGCGCGTTCTGTTAGAACTTGACGGAGAAACAGTGGTAAAGGCACAGCCTGTTGTGGGGTATCTTCACCGGGGGATTGAGAAAATCTGTGAGGCTAAGTCTTACCCGCAGATGCTGCCGTATGCCGATCGCCTGGATTATCTTCATTCTATGGGTAATGCGCTGGGGCTTTGCCAAGCGGTAGAGAAACTCATGGGGACAGAAATACCGGAGAGAGCTGAATATATAAGAGTTATTATGGCAGAACTTTCCCGGATTGCTTCTCATCAGATATTTCTCGGATCGCTTGTCGGCGAGTGCGGGGCACTGACAGGCTTCGTATTCGCAATTCGTGACCGTGAGCGGATTTTAGATTTGTTTGATATGGTGTGCGGTGCGCGCATGACTTTTCATTATATACGTATTGGCGGCGTCGTACAGGATCTGCCTGAAGGCTGGGTGGAAGCCTGCCATAAGTTTTTGGATGATTTTGAAGGTATGATGCATACCTACCGGAGACTATTGGTTGGCAATGAAATTCTGCAGGCGAGACTTAAAGGAATTGCCATTCTGACACCTGAGAGAGCTCTGGCTATGAGTGCCAGCGGCGGCGTTCTGCGTGCATCGGGTGTCAATTACGATGTCCGCAAGGCTGACCCATACGGAATTTATGACCGGTTTGATTTTGATATTCCGCTGGGAACTGTTGGTGACAGCTGGGACCGCATGCTAGTGCGGCTGGGAGAAATGGAGCAAGCAGCGCGAATCGTGCGACAAGCGCTGAATGAACTGCCTGAAGGGCCGGTTATGGCAAAAGTGCCAAAGCTGATTAAGCCTCCGGCAGGAGCGGTGTACCATCATGTTGAGAATTCCAAAGGTGACCTAGGCTATTATCTGGTCAGTGACGGCAGCGCAAAACCGTACCGCCTTCATGTCAGGCGGCCGGCTTTTATAAATCTTCAACTGCTTGATGAGTTATGCCGAGGCTATCTGCTGGCCGATGTTGTGCCAGTTCTAGGGACGCTTGATCCTGTCCTGGGTGAAGTAGACTGCTAGGAGACTGCTGCAAAAGTCCATCTGCGTTGTTGCTCCCTGCGGGTTTTCACTCCAACGTACCTCCAGTACGCCTCCGTGAAAATCCTCGTCGCGCCTAGCATCTAGAGCTTTTTCAACAGTCTCCGGTTGGACAATAAAACGGAAATCGAAATTGGGTTTTAAAACAAACTCCTAAGGATGAGGGGATTTGCCATATGAACAATGAAGATATTTTACTGCGCATTGGCTCAGGTCTGCGGCAGCTATTCGGAGGAGTTCTTCCCAGTCCTGACGCCGTGGATATTGCCATGTACTTTGTGGCTCTTGTAGCCTGTGTTGCCTTGATATTTACCAATGCTGTCATATTGATACTGGCCGAACGAAAAGTGGCCGGGTTCATGCAATCACGTTATGGGCCGAACCGGTTAGGACCGTATGGAATGTTCCAGACAGTTGCAGACGTTATTAAACTTCTTACCAAGGAAGATTACAGGCCGCACGGGGTAGACAAGTGGGTATGGGCAATGGCGCCTGTCATCCTGTTTGTCCCGCCGGTTATGGTTTATGCTATCATTCCCTTCGGCAAAGAAGCCGTGCCTGTTGATTTAAATATTGGTATTTTTTATTTTATAGCAATTTCCTCAGTGGCAACCATCGCCTTCCTGATGGCTGGCTGGGGCTCCAATAATAAATACTCGCTTATTGGCGGTATGCGTGCAGTAGCGCAAATGGTCAGCTACGAGATTCCACTGGTTTTTTCCATCCTGGGAGTAGTGATGCTGACCGGCTCGCTGCAGACCTCAGTCATTGTGGAAAAGCAGGCAGGTGTTTGGTTTATCCTGCTGCAGCCGGTTGCTTTTATTATCTACCTGATTGCGGCTGCAGCAGAAACCAACCGGATGCCGTTTGATATTGTGGAAGGTGAATCTGAGATTATTGCCGGACCTTTTACCGAATACTCAGGGATGCGCTGGGCAATTTTCTTTCTGGCAGAGTACGCAAGCCTCTTTGCTGTTTCTGCTATTGCCACAACCCTGTTTCTCGGGGGATGGCATGGGCCGGCTTTCTTGCCAGGCTGGATATGGTTCATGGGTAAAACGTATGTGATGATTTTCCTGTTTATGTGGGTTCGCTGGACTTTCCCACGGTTAAGAGTGGATCAGCTCATGTCCTTCTGCTGGAAGTTCCTGATCCCGGTTTCCCTGGCAAATATCCTGGTTACCGGTATTAGTATTTTTGCATACCGGGCGATAGGGGGGTAGACATTGTACGGAAAAGGCTTATTGATAGGCTTGGGAATTACGCTGCGGGAGTTCTTCCGTAAAAAAGCGACGGAGAAGTATCCGGAAGTGAGGCCAAAGCTGAGTGAACGGTTTCGCGGCGGAAAGCTTGCTTTAGATCCAGATAAATGTATTGCCTGCAGTCTTTGTGCGCTGAGTTGTCCTAATAGCTCTATCCGGATTGTTACGACTAAAGACGAAGCCGGCAAGCGCAAGCTCGCGGAATATGAGCATGATACCGGTGCCTGCATGTATTGCAACCTATGCATAGAGAGCTGCCCACAGAAATGTATTCAGTGGGATAAAAAGTTCGATTTCGCAGGCTATTCCCGCAAACACCTAGTGAGTGACTGTATTGCAGCAGCGCGCTTGAAAAAAACAGGCGATGTAAGCCAGGAGGGTACGAAGAATGAGCAATGAGGCGTTATACAGTTTACTGTTTTACCTTATTTCTTTCATGGTACTCATCTCGGCAGTGGCGGCAATGACAATGCGTAATCTTGTTCATGCGGCTCTGATGCTGGCACTGTCCTTTGTCACTGTAGCCGGCATATATGTTCTGCTGCATGCCGATTTTCTGGCTGCAGTGCAGCTCTTGATTTATGGCGGCGCTATTCCTGTTCTGATTGTTTTCGGTGTTATGCTGACGCGGACCCCAGGTAACAGGGAATCAAACCCGGTTAACCGGCAAACTGTTCTTTGGGGTTCAGGGGTAGCGGCGCTGCTGTTTGCCGTGCTGATGCTGGCCTTAAACAAAGCTGACTTTGTGGTGAGAGGAACTCTTGCCAAAGAACCTTCCATCGAAGGGATTGCGCGGCTTATGCTAGGGGATTTTGTCATCGCATTTGAAGTAGCGGCCGTTCTGTTACTGGCGGCTATGATTGGCGCAATTGTGCTGGCAAGAGGGGGAGAAGCCAAATGAATATCAGTTTAGAGCATTTTCTCGCTGTTGGCGCCATGCTTTTTTGCATCGGCCTGTATGGAGTATTAACTAAAAGAAACGCGGTTGCTGTTCTCATGGGTATTGAACTGATGCTTAACGCTGTAAATATTAACCTGGTAGCCTTTAACCGGTTTGTTGCGCCTCAGGACTTTATCGGACAACTATTTGCAATTTTTGTTATTGTGGTAGCGGCAGCCGAGGTGGCTGTCGGTTTAGCTCTGGTAATCTGTGTGTATCGCATCCGGGACTCTGTACATGTAGATGATTTAAATCTATTAAAGTGGTAGTCACGAAAGGTGGGTGTCTAAGTCATGGTTGATTTTTTCAATTTTTCCCTGTATCATGCTTGGCTTATTCCGGCGCTGCCTTTCCTGGCCTTTCTTCTGATTGCCTTTGGGCTGAGAAAAGAAGAAAAGGCTGCGGCGGCCACTGCGATCTTGCTGACCGGTTCATCCTTTGTGCTGTCCTTAGGGATAATCGGCGCGGTTTTAGCGAGACCGGAATTGATTGAGAAGCCTATCGTTTACTCCATACGCTGGTTTTCCATGGCTGGATTGTCAGTTGAAATGGGATGCCTGGTGGATGCGGTAAGCGCCATGATGCTGTTTGTAGTTACGCTAATCAGTACGCTTGTCATGATTTATTCAACAGGCTATATGCAGGGAGACGAAGGGTTTACGCGTTTCTTCGCTTATCTTTCGCTGTTTGCATCATCAATGCTTGGCCTGGTAATTGCTACTAATTTCTTGCAGCTCTTTGTCTTTTGGGAACTTGTTGGTCTTTGTTCCTACCTGCTCATTGGTTATTACTACTACAAGGTCTCTGCCCGCGAGGCTGCTAAAAAGGCCTTCATGACCACTCGCGTCGGTGATTTTGGCTTATTGGTAGGTATAGTCATGGTACAGGTTTTCCTGGGAACTATGAACTTCGTAGAGCTAAGCGAGAAGATGCCCCAATTTGCTAAAGAGGCTCCTGTACTTATATCTGCTATCGGCCTGCTGGTATTCATTGGACCCATCGGCAAATCAGGCCAGTTTCCGCTGCATGTCTGGCTGCCGGATGCCATGGAAGGACCTTCGCCGGTTTCCGCGCTGATTCATGCGGCAACCATGGTTGTCGCCGGGGTTTATCTGGTTGCCCGCGCGTTTACGCTGTTTGCAGTAGCGCCGGAGGTACAGCACTTTGTGGCCTATCTTGGCGGCTTTACTGCTTTCTTTGCGGCATCGATTGCTGTAACGCAGCGCGAAATGAAACGCATTCTGGCTTATTCGACGGTATCCCAGCTTGGTTATATGATGATGGCCCTGGGTGTAGGCAGTCTGACCGCTTCCATGTTCCATCTGATGACGCATGCCTACTTTAAGGCGCTCATGTTTCTGGCCGCAGGCTCAGCTCTTCACGCACTTCACGGAACAGCTGATATTTTCAAAATGGGCGGCTTGTACCGGAAGATGCCATGGACAGCTGCTTTTATGGTCATCGGTGCAATAGCTATTGCCGGAATTCCGCCGTTTGCCGGGTTTTGGTCAAAGGATGAGATACTATCGGTTACCAAGCTGCACGGCTTTACCGGTTTATATTATCTGGCTTCAATAACCGCCTTCATAACAGCGTTTTATATGTTCCGCATGGTGTTTACAGCCTTTTTTGGCAAAGAAAACGCGGAAAACCACCCGCATGAGTCGCCTGTGTCCATGCTGGCGCCTATGGGGATATTAGCGGCCCTGTCGATAGTCGGGGGGATTGTCGGTGCACCTTTCCTTGATAAAGGATTTGGTTATTGGGTCCGGTACGGACCATATCATGTGCCGGAATTTCACTTAGACGTGGCGGGAACGTCAGTATTTTTGGCGCTTGCCGGGATTACGCTGGCATGGCTTATTTATGGCGTTAAGAAAGTGTCGTCCGACAGTCTGGCGCAAAAAGCCGGAATTCTGTACACGCTGTCTTATAATAAGTATTATATTGATGAACTTTATCAGTGGATCAATAAGGTCATTGTCGATGGAATAGGCAAAGTGCTGTATTGGGTCGATATTCATATCGTCGACGGCGTTATCAATGGTCTGGCCAGTTTGACTGCGTTTTTAAGCCAACGCTTCCGGTACTTGCAGACAGGTCAGGTTCAGCACTACGCGCTTGTCTTTTTCGCATCAATCGTGCTGATGCTGCTTATTAGTGGAATACTCGGTACGGCAACAGCCGGAATTCAAAGCGGAGGTGCTGCCGTATGATGAACATTTCGCTTGTAGCCGTAGCGCTGTTGGCGCCAATGGTAGGTGCGCTGGTATTAATATTTTTGCCTAAAGAGGAGCGTAACCTGATCAGGTGGACAGCGGCAACGGCAATGGGGGTTGCGCTGGCGCTCTCGCTGATCGCTTACTTTACTTATGATTTTAGCAAAGGCGGCTTTCAGTTTGCGATGAGCATTCCCTGGGTAAAGGAGCTCGGTATCTCCTTAGCCCTTGGGGTTGACGGGCTTTCGCTGCCTATGCTGCTGTTAACTAACTTGATTGGTTTCTCGGCCGTCTTCGCGTCCTGGAACGTAGAGAAACGTCCCAAGGAATTTTTCATCCTGCTGCTGCTTTTGATAGCCGGCGTTATGGGAACCTTTGCGGCGTTGGATCTATTCATCTTCTTCCTGTTTTATGAAATTGTGGTTATTCCCATTTACATCATGGTCATTATCTGGGGTTCCAGCAAACGTGTGACTAAAGAATATGCGGGCATGAAACTGACCATCTACCTGCTGATCGGAAGCGCATTCCTGCTGGTCGGATTAGTCGCTTTATATCTCACCGCTTATCCTGCCGGACAGCGGACCTTCCTAATGTCGGCGCTGGCTGCGGCTCATTTCTCGGAAAGCTTTCAGATTTACTGTTTTGCACTCTTGGCTTTCGGTTTTGGTTCGCTGCTTTCGATGTTTCCCTTCCATTCCTGGTCGCCGGATGGATATGCCGGAGCACCGACTGCGGTATCGATGATCCATGCCGGGGTGCTCAAGAAAATCGGCGGTTACGGTCTGCTGCGCATCGGTATTCTTACACTGCCTTTAGGGGCTAAATTCTGGGCGCCGGTCATTGCGCTGCTGGCGGTAGGCAATGTCGCCTATGCCGGGTTTATCGCATTGGCCCAGAAAGATTTAAAATATGTCGTAGGCTACTCGTCGGTCAGCCATATGGGGTATGTCCTCATTGGCATGGCAGCCATGAATGTTATCGGTGTTAATGGAGCGGTAGCCAACATGTTCGCACATGGCGTCATGTCGGCGTTATTCTTCGCTATGATTGGCTGCGTGTATGAAAAAACGCATACAAGGTGGATACCTGATTTGGGAGGGCTTGGACATCAGATGCCGCGGGTTGCTACCGGTATGCTGCTGGCAGGCATGGCAGGACTTGGCCTGCCGGGACTGGTTTCCTTCGTCCCCGAGTTCACAATTTTTATCGGTTCCTTTAAAACCTATCCTGTACTGGCAATATTAGCTATTGCAGGGGTGGTTATTACCGCTCTTTATACTCTCCGCGTCCTGGCGAATGTGCTGTTTGGACCCAGGCGGGGTGAATTCGATACCTGCACCGATATCAAAGGGGCGGAAATGGTGCCGCTGGCAGTACTGGGTACAGTACTCGTACTGGCAGGCATGTTTCCCTGGTACTTGATGGATATGGTCAATGCCGGAGTGCAGCCCATTGTTGACACAGTGACAGCTAAGATTCAAATGATTACAGCGTTCGGAGGTGGCGTAAAATGAATTTCAATCTATTGACCTCCGAAATAGCAGCAGCGGTAGTGGGATTTGCTCTGCTTGCCTTATCACTGATCCTGGGTAAGAATTGCCGGCGGGGCATAGTGGGGTATGCTACGGTAGCCGGGCTGCTTATCTTGCTGGGCATTACGTTTGGGCAATATGGCGTCAATGCTGCCGGCTTCTACGGAACTTGGATGCTGGATGATTATGCCGTCTTCATGAAGCAGGTGTTTATCGTCGCTGCGCTGCTCGTCGTTCTCACGGGAATGGATTTTGTTAATGGTCTTGCAGACAACCGTAATGAATTTTACGTGTTGCTGGTATTTGCCTTGTTTGGCATGATGGGCATGGCCTCGGCCAGTGACCTTATAACCCTTTATGTATGTCTTGAGACTATGACAATTAGTTTTTATGTGTTGGTTGCTTACCAACTTACGAGCGGAAAGTCTTCAGAAGCCGGGCTGAAGTATCTCATTCTAGGCGCGCTTTCTTCGGCAGTTATCCTGTATGGTATGAGTTTAATTTACGGTGTGACAGGAACAACCGTTATAGCTAAGATGCAGGCAGTCGGTACGCCCAATGCGGCGCTGCTGATGGGGGCGGTTATGCTTATTGCCGGCTTCGGTTTTAAAATCGCTGCAGTTCCTTTCCACATGTGGTCACCCGATATTTATGAAGGGGCACCGACCCCCATTACAGCCTTTTTAGCAGTAGCGTCCAAGGCAGCCGCTTTTGCTGCCCTAATACGGCTGCTGTTTGGAGGACTGCCGCTTGCCATATCCTATTGGCTGCCAATCCTTGCCACTATTGCCGGTATTACCATGGTAATCGGCAATTTGGTTGCTATTCCGCAGACCAGCATTAAACGTATGCTTGCTTATTCTTCCATCGCCCAGGCGGGATACATGCTGGTTGGCCTGATGGCTGCTGATACCGCAGGTGTTAATGGTATACTGTTTTACAGTATGATTTATGCCTTTGCTAATGTCGGGGCCTTTGCCGTGGTTATCGCTGTGGAGAAAGCAGCCGGTTCCGATGATATTTCCGAGTTTGGCGGTCTTTGGAAACGGGCGCCGCTTTTGGGCTCAGTGATGACGATCTGCCTGCTTTCATTGGCTGGCATACCGCCAATGGCTGGTTTTGTCGGCAAGCTGCTGCTCTTCTCTTCTATTATGGATAAAGGTATTTACTGGCCTGCCTATGTAGGCTTTGTGATGTCGATGATTTCGGTGTATTATTATCTTAAAGTGGCGCTGGTCATTTGGCGGGATGAGCCCAAAGATCCGCAGCCTCTGGCTATCAGCGCGCTTACGCGGTTTGCCGTAATTACCGCCTTGATTGTCACGGTTGCGCTTGGCATATATCCGACGATGCTTAATGATTTGTCGATGGCTGCGTCCAGAGCGCTTTTCAAAATATAGCAATACCCCCCGTATACGATGCAGTAGACGGGGGGTATTTTACTTACACGCAGACAAGATTCTTAGATAGGGAAGCATGGGCGGGGGAAGCAAGTAAAGAAACGGGGACGGCAATCAAAATATAAGCGAGGACGACAGCCGTAGAAGCGGGGACGGCAATCAAAGCCAAAGCCGCCGAACCCAAAGCCGAAGCGAGGACGACAGCCAAAGCCGCCGCCAAAGCCACCACCGAAGCGAGGACGACAGCCAAAACCGCCGCCAAAGCCACCAATAGCGATAATCTGACGTTCTTCGTCTCTCATGTAATCATCATCATCGTCGTCATCCCAGTCATCAATCTCCGGCGCTTCCCACTCATGGTATTTTTTCGATCTCATGGGTTATTCCTCCGTAAAAATATATCAGTAGTTATGTTTACTAATATATAATATGTTACATAATTCCAATTGTGTATATTTGCATGATTATAGGCTTATCCCGGGCATTTCGAACTTTATGCTATGGATTGACTGCTCGAAAACTCTTCTGAGTTCAGGAAACTTTTCATTTGTTGCGCCGCAGGTAATCATATATAGCCTGGCGTTGTTCATAATCTGTACTTGAAGTGTCTTCATCTGGATGACAGTATCAGAACTATGAAGGGGTAGGGTTAGGAGCAGGCATACCGCCTTTTTGTCAGCAATTTTTTTTACTTCCCATTCCTGTAGGGTAACATCGGCATTGAGTGAATGTAGTTTCTGCTCTAATTCTTTGATATAGTCCTCAAGATCCAGGGCACTGAAGTCATCAAAGGTATAGGCGGCATACTTTGCGCCAAGCTTTTCAACTGCGACGTTAATGGATTCGCCCTCAGGTGTTTTGGCTAAAACGAGAATATTTCTTTCTCTGTGCTCCTTATCCAGTATCCAGCCTTCCGGCAATTCAATACTAAACATATGTTCAGAGCTTTGGTAGAGAAGCCCCCCGGCAGCGAAAACGGGGCAAGATGAAAAAACGACAAAGAGTATGGTAAATAGAAAAGATCTTGCTGTTTTCATCATTTTATAGCCCCCTCAATTGCATTGGTAAAAGCTATGTCGGTTTACGGGGATTGATGATTTTATTTTGCCAGAATACCAAAAACAGGGTTCGTTTTTTTAGCGGGCTTGGTTCAGGTAGCCAGGAATGTACGTAATTGATTGACACTATGTACATGAGTTCCTATAATTAATATAGGTTGCGATTGTGGAGGTACTTATGACTACTTATCGGGAAGCCGGATCCGCAGATGAACTGAGAAATAAACGGCAGCAAATATTAGAGGCAGCATATATTGTTTTTTCGCGGAAGGGTTATCACCGGGCAACGGTTGATGAGATCATCGCACTGGCTGACACCGGTAAGGGTACTGTATATAATTACTTCAACAACAAAGAACAATTGTTTTATACCTTGATACATGAAATAAGCGAACCCTTTGAAGCCAATCTGCAGCAAGTGATTAAATCAGAAGATCTCCCCCTTGCTAAGATTAAACGACTAATTAGGCTGTTTCTCGTATTTTACGTAAGGCATGCCGACCTGTGGCGTGTAATGATGCATGAAGTGCGAGGTTTCGGCAGCGAAAGTTATTCTAATTTTAAAGAAGGGCAGCGCGAAAAGTATGCGGCCCGGTTCACGGAAACGATCGGCACCTTCCAGACGGTGCTGCAGGAAGCGGCAGCCAATGGCGATATTAAATCTTGTGAGATATCCAAGATTGCATTTGGGCTTTATAGTGTGATTGTTACCCTGGTGTTTCAGAAACTGGTAGACGAAAGTATTGATGAGACGGCTGATAAAATAGCAGATATCTTTTTATATGGTATCGCAAAATAACAAAAAGAGCGAATGGATTTAGTTCCATCCGCTCTTTCTTTATTTTATTACCAGGCTGTTACTACAGAACCTTTGAAATGTTCGGCAACAAATTTTTTCACTTCTTCTGAATGATAGGCTTTAACCAGTTTCTGGAAGGACGGATTGTCTTTATCCTTAGACCGCACGGCAATCACATTGGCATAAGGAGAATTGGCATCTTCAATGGCAATGGCATCCTTGGTCGGTACCAGTCCGGCTGTCATAGCATAGTTGGTGTTAATGGTAGCCACATCAACATCATCGAGTGAACGAGGGATTTGAGCGGCGTCCAGTTCTTTGATTTTAATGTTTTTGGGGTTCTCGACAATATCGATTACCGCTGCTTTCAGACCGGCTCCCTGCTTCAGTTTGATAAGTCCCTGCTTCTCAAGCAGAAGGAGTGCTCTGCCGCCATTAGTGGGGTCATTCGGGATGGCAACAACAGCTCCCGGTTTCAGTTCATTCAGCGTCTTGACTTTTTTCGAGTAAATGCCCATCGGGAATATGACTGTTTTAGCGATAGACACAATATCGAAGCTGCGGTCTTTTACCATATTATCCAGGTAAGGCTGGTGCTGGTAGCTGTTGATATCAATATCGCCCTGATTGAGGGCTACATTTGGCTGAATGTAGTCATTGAATTCTACCACCTGGACTTTGAGGCCGTCTTTTTCAGCCACCTTTTTGACAACATCCATAACTTCGGCATGGGGACCAGCTGTTACCCCGATTTTAATGGGTTTGCTCGTGTCGGGGCCGCTTTGTTTGCCGCAGCCGGCAAACATACTGGCTAAGAAGGCTAAGGTTAAGATGAGAGCAATGATTTTTCCTGTTTTACGCATGACTATTTCCTCCTAATTGTTTTTTATTAAGTCTTCTGGCAATATAGTCGCCGGTTGACTGAACAATCTGTACCATGGCAATCAGTACAAGGACTGTTGCCAGCATAATATCAGCGCGGAAGCGCTGGTAACCATAACGAATGGCTAAATCGCCCAGGCCGCCGCCGCCAATGGCGCCTGCCATGGCTGAATGGCCAATCAGGTTAATGATTGTAATAGTGAGACCTGCTGCAATAGACGGCATTGCTTCCGGAATTAGAACTTTTAAGATAATTTCCCGGGGAGAGGCCCCCATGGCGGTAGCAGCTTCAATTAAACCCTGGTCAACTTCCCGCAGGGCCGATTCAACGATACGGCCTACAAACGGGATAGCTGCGATACTTAGAGGAACAATGGCTGCATTAGTGCCGATGGATGTGCCGGCAATCATTCTGGTCAGAGGAATAATTGCGACCATAAGAATGATAAAGGGTGTTGAGCGGCAAGCGTTTACCAGCGAACCAAGTATACGGTTAAACACAATGTTTTCTAAAATATGGCCTTTGCCGGTTGTAATGAGAATAACACCGAGTGGTACACCAATCACAGCGGCAATAGCGGCAGAAATGGCAACCATGTATATTGTATCAACCAGAGATTCAGCCAACAGCGTGAGTATTTCTACCGACATAACCGATCACCTCAATTCCTAGTTCTTTAGCTTGCAGGTAATTTAGCGAATGCTGAATGCCTGCCTGATCACCAGAGAGTTCAATAATCAAAGTACCAAAAGGTGTTTGCTGAATATGGTCAATATTGCCGTAGAGGATACTGGCATCTACATTGAAACGGCGGATCATGCTGGCAATGATCGGTTCCTCCGCGGAATGTCCGATGAAAGACAGGCGCAGGATGAGGTTGCTGTCAGCGGCTGGGATAGGAGAGAAAGTCATATCTGAAAATATATCCGGTAAATCATGATTAATGATAGAACTGATAAATTCACGGGTGGTAGGTTGCTGGGGCTTAGTAAAGATATCCAATATGGACCCTTCTTCGATAATCAGTCCATCCTCAATGACAGCCACCCGGTCACAAATTTCTTTAATTACCTGCATCTCATGGGTGATGAGAACAATCGTTAACCCCAGGCGGCGGTTAATATCTTTTAACAGCTCAAGAATAGACTTAGTTGTTTTGGGATCTAAGGCCGAGGTGGCTTCGTCACATAACAGCACCTTGGGCTTACTTGCCAATGCCCGCGCAATACCGACACGCTGTTTCTGTCCCCCGCTGAGCTGCGCAGGATATTGGTCCTTCTTATCTTCCAGCCCGACCAGTTCAAGGTAGGGAAGAACCTCTCTTTCAATTTCATCCTTATTTTTGCCGGCAAGTTCCAGCGGAAACGCGACATTTTCAAATACTGTTCGCGACGATAGCAAATTGAAATGCTGAAAAATCATGCCGATTTTTTTGCGTATTTCTCTTAGATCCCTTTCGGCGAGAGCAGTTAGCTCCTGTCCGTCGACAGTAACTTGGCCTGCGGAAGGGCGTTCCAGCATATTAATGCAGCGGATCAGCGTGCTTTTGCCGGCACCGCTTTTGCCAATTACACCAAAAATTTCGCCTTGGCGTATATTGAGGCTTACGCCTCGCAGCGCATGAATAGTTCCGGCAGAGCCGGGATACCGTTTTTCAATTGTTTGCAGGTGTATCAAAATGGTCTCTCCTCTCAAAAATGAAAAGCCTCTTCGCAGTACGAAGAGGCTTTATTACATGAATAAGCCGTTCCTCATCTGCCAGGTTTCCCTGCAGGAATTGGCACCGTTTCGCTAGTGCGATGGTTGCCGCGGCTTCATAGGGCCAGTCCCTCAGCCAACTCATGATGAAAAACACAATATTTACTTGTTGAAAAAATACTACCATGGGTCTTTCAGTGTGTCAATAGGAGTACTAATTAAAAAACAATTCAGTAAGTTTTAAGTCATTAAAGACTCACAGAAATGAAGGAAATAATGAATGATTAGCGAATACATTGGTAATAATCACTTTGGCTGCTCATCTACTATAAAGGAGCGGATTACTTATGCCAGTGAATCCTAAGATTCAAGATGTGACAACAGACCAGCTTTTTCGGGCTATACTGACACTTGAAACACAGGAAGAATGTTATCAGTTTTTTGAAGACATTTGTACTATTTCGGAAATCAAAGCAATGGCCCAGCGTCTCGAAGTTTCTCGCATGCTGAAGGCGGGTTTTATTTATGATGATATAGTTGAAAAGACTGGCGCAAGTACGGCAACAATCAGCCGGGTTAAACGCTGTCTTTATTATGGGGCAGATGGCTATAAAATTGTATTAGACAGGTTAGATGGTGCCATAGATACCGCAGAACAGGAGCAGAGTAAATGAACCGACAGGATTTTGTGCCTCAGATACCTTATGGAACCCGGGATTTTTTACCGGTAGATGCAAAGTATAAACGAGATATAGAAGGAGCGCTTGCAGCGCTCTTTTCCCGCTGGGGTTATGATGAAGTAGTTACACCGACTTTTGAGTATCTGGAAACGCTAACCCTTGGGGTGGGCGGCGATATGCAGCAAAATATGTTTAAGTTTCTTGATAAAAACAACCGAATATTGGCTCTACGTCCGGATATGACTGCACCTATTGCCAGATTGGCAGCCACTCGGCTAAAGGAAGAGCCGTGGCCGCTGAAAGTCTTCTATCTTACTAATGTTTTTAGATATGAGCAAGCCCAGACCGGGCGGCAATGCGAGTTCTACCAGGCGGGCGTCGAACTTATGGGTATTCCCGGTCCCAGCGCAGATGCGGAAATTATTGCGCTGGCTGTAGAAACTATGCTGCAATCTGGATTAAAGCAATTTCAGATTAGCCTGGGGCAGGTTGATTTTATAAATGGAATCATGGATGAATTTAATCTCGAAACCCAGCAGCGGCAGCAATTTAAGCACTGCATTGTTACCAGGAATTTAGTAGGGCTTAATGAATTAATGACAACCAGCCATTTATGTGAGAAAACCCGACAGCTATTTAAGGACATTCCGGTCCTGCACGGCAAGGACGAGGTGCTGCAAAAAGCGGTTGGCATGGTGAACAACCAGATCAGCCGGCAAGCACTCGATAACGTAGCTCATATTTACCGCCTGCTGGATAATTACGGCGTAGCTGAATATGTCAATTTTGACTTAGGCCTGATCCGCGATTTTGACTACTATACAGGAATGGTGTTTGAAGGCTATACGCCAGGTTTGGGATTCCCGTTATGCGGCGGTGGACGTTATGACGGTATGCTGAAGTCCTTTGGCATGGATTGCCCGGCCACTGGTTTTGCCCTGGGCATAGAGCGCCTGCTGTTGGCGATGGACCGGCAAGGCCTTAAGACGACCGGTGGGGAATGCGGTGTTTATGTAGGCTGGTCCGAAGGACAACTGCCTGCGGCCATAATGCAGGCAAAAGAACTGAGACGGCAGGGGCTTGCCGTAGAGTTGGCAATGATAGCCGAAAAACATTCTGAGGCCGAAGAAAGCCAGCAGCGGAGAGGGTTTGATCGTCTGCTTTATTGTGAATAAGGAAAAACTCCGGCGGAAGTCCCGCCACAGACCGTTGAAAAACTTCACCTAGCGTCGTTGCTCCTCAGAGTACTTGTTTGCGTACCCCGTAGTACGCGGCACGGCGTGCTCTTCCGGTGCGCCTAGCTATGCTTGTTTTTGAACGGTCTGAAGTTTATTTACAAGTTAAAAACTCCGGCGGAAAGTCCCGCCGGAGTTTTTAATAACCTTTTTGTTTGTCAATTATATTGAACATATCCCGGCCATTCATATAACGGGCTAGGTTATCGGTAAAAAGTTTGATTGCCCGGTCTAAATAGTAGGGTGAGAGTGCTGCAAGATGGGGTGTAATAATTACATTTTCCCGTTCCCAAAGCGGGTTGTTTTCCGGCAGTGGCTCTGTTTCGAATACATCAAGGCCAGCGCCGGCAATCAAACCTTGTTCCAAGGCGATAATCAGATCAGGTTCACGGACAACCGCGCCTCTGGAGATGTTAAAGAAGTAAGCGCTTCGTTTCATGACCTGAAAATGTTCCAGCCTGATATATTCCTGCGTTTCGGCTATGAGCGGCAGCGCCACAACAACAAAATCGCAGAGTGCGAGCATGGTATTGAGCTCAGCCGGAGGATATAATTTGTCGACAAATAGCTCGGTGGTGATCTCCCGCTTAGTTGCCACAACATGCATGCCAAGGCCTTTGGCCTTCTTGGCAATTTCCCGTCCGATACTGCCAAGACCAATGATGCCAATGGTTTTCTCATGTATTTCGTCTGTGGGAACACGGCGCCATTTCTTATTCAATTGCTGCCGCAGCAGAAGATGTAAACCACGAGTAAAAGTCAGTGCCATGGCAAAAATATGTTCAGCAATAGGTATGCCGTGAATTCCTCTCGAATTTGTCAGTACAGTGGCGCTGCCTTGTATTTCGGGAAAGGTCATAGTTTCAACGCCGGCGCTAAGGGCATGAACCCATTTTAGCTTGGGCGCTGCAAGGTAGAGGGCTTTAATATCCATCCATCCCCAGGCGACTAATACATCAGCTTCTGCTATATACTGACCAGCGTCCTCCCATTCACAACTGATAACCTGAAGGTCTTCGGATACGTTATTAATCATGGTCTTATGGCGGTCCGCCAGTTTATTAAGCACGAGAATAGTAATCATGACCTGATTAGGACCTCCTTTTCGCTACTATATTACCAAAGCATTTCTACAATTATACAAAAAATCCTACATAAGGGGATTGACGATTTTTCAATTTTAGTGGTAATATAGTAATGTATTAACACTTTAACATATTAAAGTAAATTATGCGGGTGAGAAAATGACATCAAGTGATATGGATTACCTAACGATAGCACTGCCCAAGGGCAAGCTGTTCACACCTTCGGCAAACCTCCTGGCCAGGCTGGGTTATACAGTTCCAGGACTTAAGGAAGATTCCCGTAAGCTTATTCTTACTAATGAAGAGGCCAAGGTTAAGTTTATTATTACCAAAACTTCGGATTTGCCAACCTATGTAGAGTATGGGGCTGCAGATATCGGCGTTATCGGTAAGGATGTTCTGCTGGAAGAAACTAAAGACGTTTACGAATTGTTGGATCTCAAGTTTGGACTTTGCCGCATGATGATGGCAGTGCCACAGGCGCTGAAGCGGGAAAAACTTAGCGATTACGCGCATCTGCGAGTGGCAACCAAATATCCTAATGTGGCGGAACGCTTTTTCCACAGTGAGGGTATGCAGATGGAAATTATTAAGCTTAACGGTTCTATTGAACTCGCGCCGATTGTCGGGTTGGCTGAAGTCATAATCGATATTGTGGAAACAGGGCGTACGCTCAAGGAAAATAACCTGGTTGAAATCGCCAATATACATGCCTCAACTGCCCGGTTTATTGCTAACCGTGTTAGTTTTAAAATGAAATTTGCGCGGATTAACCAGTTAGCGGAAGATTTGAAAGTTCTGATTGAAGGTGACAACGCTATATGAAAACTGTAATAGCTGCAGATAAGCAGGAAAGAGAACTTGCCGCGCTGCTGACCAAGCCTGCTTTCGACTGCGTTGAACTTTCAGCGGGAATGAAAAGCAGGATAAAACATACCTTTGGCAAGGAAATGACTGCGGCTCAGGTGGTAAATCAAATAGTGACCGATGTTCGTCAGCAAGGAGATAAAGCGCTGCTGCACTATACGCAGATTATTGACGGTCCTGCTTTTACACCGCTGACAATGGAAGTGTCAGTTCAGGAATTCGAGGACGCTTTTCAGCGTGTTGATGCCGAAGTGCTTGAGTCTATTCGGCTAGCCGTGCGCAATGTAGAGCGCTTTCACCGGGAACAGCTGCCTAAATCTTGGCTTACCTACCGGGAACACGGTGCCATGCTTGGACAAAATTGTATACCGCTGGAAAGGGTCGGCATTTACGTCCCTGGCGGCACAGCAGCCTATCCATCCTCTGTTATTATGAACGCGGTGCCGGCAGCAGTTGCCGGCGTCTCTGAAATTATCATGGTAGTACCGCCTGCGAGGGATGGCAGCGTGAACCCCTATGTACTGGCGGCAGCCAAAGAAGCTGGAGTAACCAGGGTGTTTAAGGCAGGGGGGGCGCAGGCAATTGCCGCCCTGGCATTTGGTACTGAAACAGTGCCTAAGGTTGACAAGATTACCGGTCCCGGCAATATTTTTGTAACCTTAGCGAAAAAAGAAGTCTATGGTTATTGTGATATCGACATGCTGGCCGGTCCGAGTGAAATCCTGATTGTTGCTGACGATAGCGCCGATCCGCGCTATGTTGCCGCAGATATGCTCAGTCAGGCCGAGCATGACACACTGGCCTCCAGCATTCTGATTACAGACAGCCGGGAATTAGCCAAGCAGGTGACCCAGGAACTCGAACGCCAGTTATTAGCTTTGCCGAGGCAAGAGATTGCCCGTGAGGCGCTTGATAGAAACGGACTGATTATTATCACGCAGGATGTTATGCAGGCAGTTGCACTGGCTAATATTTCAGCGCCGGAACATCTGGAGATTCTGACGGTGGAACCCTTTAGGTTTCTTCCCTACGTTAAACACGCCGGCGCGGTATTTCTTGGCCCTTATTCGCCGGAACCGCTCGGGGATTATCTGGCAGGGCCAAATCATGTGCTGCCCACCGGCGGAACGGCGCGGTTTTACTCAGTGCTAAACATAGAGACCTTTATGAAGAAAACCAGTATTGTTGCTTATACCCAGCAGGCACTAAGCGCAGTAAGCGATCATGTGATCAGGCTGGCTGAAGCCGAAGGACTGGCTGCGCATGCAAATGCGGTACGAATACGGGGAAGGTGTTAACATGCTTGCTATAAGAAACGGGTTGGACAAACTGAAGACGTACGATGTGGAAGAAGGCGTTTGGCCAGTCAAACTGGATGCCAACGAAATGCCGGAGGGGTATACCGGACAACTGCCTGCAATTGTCGCCGGTATACTGACTCAGGTGCCGCTTAACCGTTATCCCCAGATTGCGGCTCGTGACCTGAGACAGACCCTTGCCTGTGAGCTAAAGCTTGATATAGAAGAAATTCTTGTCGGCAACGGGTCCAGCGAACTGCTGCGTGCCATCTGTTATGTTTTTGGGGGAGCCGGGCGCCGTATTTTTGTTCCCAACACCATCTTTTTCCATGTATGGCGTGTATACGAATTTGGCAGACAGTGAGCCGGTGCCTTTCCCTTTAAGTGACGGATTTGCACTGTCACCGGAAAAACTGATAGCCTCGGCTAAAGCGTCAAAGGTCAGCTTGATTATCTTATGTAATCCCAATAACCCTACCGGCACCATTATGCCGCAGGCGGATATCGAATATATTGCAGCCAATGCCGAATGCCCGGTTGTTGTTGACGAGGCCTACTATGAATTCTACGGACAATCGTCTCAGAATTTGCTGGCTAAGTATCCCAACCTGATCATTACCAGGACCTTCTCTAAGGCCTATGGCTTGGCCGCTGCCCGTGTCGGCTACCTGATGACCAACCGCACTCTGGCCGGTATTATTAACAAGGTTTTATTGCCTTATCAAATCAATGCACTGTCGCTGGCAGTTGCGTCCGCAGTGTTTAGCCGCAGGGAAGAAGTTATGCCTGCCATCCGCGAAATAATTGCGGAACGCAGCCGGCTTACCAGCCTGCTGGCCGGTGTTGGCGATATTAGCGTCTTTCCTTCCGAGGCCAATTTTTTGCTGATTAAGACGGTAAAAAGCCTTGAGCTTGCCAAACAGCTTGACAAAAAAGGCATAGGGGTCAGAGATTTCAGTAAAAATCCTGGGTTGGATAACTGTATTCGCATTACGGTGGGAACAAGAGAGGAAAATGATGAAGTGGCCGAGGCAATCAGCAGCTTCTTTAGGAGAGGGTGATAAGAGTGACGAGAGTGGGCTCAATTACACGCAAAACAGCGGAAACAGATATCAGCGTAGCGCTTGACTTAGACGGGACAGGTAGAAGCGATATCAATACCGGGATTGGTTTTTTTGATCATATGTTAATCCTGTTGGCCAAACATGGGTTGTTTGACTTA
>Ga0366773_1023_pt1 | contig 26789 bp, 26 predicted proteins | sample BONcelHN113001D8_FD_207071 | JGI IMG/M metagenome (GOLD analysis project Ga0366773, IMG submission 207071) | Enriched cells from coal bed in the Powder River Basin, Montana, United States - BONCAT cells N11 rep2 HSBNCT.N11.300.1.D8 ...
GATATCGGCTGGCGACAGCTCGGTGTTTTCCTGCAAGGCCTTGGCAGCCGATTGCGCGTAGACACCGCCGGACCCGATGGCGCCGATGCCATCGTTTGGCTCAAGGACGTCGCCGTTGCCGGTGATAACCAGCGTGGTTTCGCGGTCGGCCACCAGCAGCATCGCTTCCAGTCGCCGCAGCATGCGGTCGGTACGCCAGTCCTTGGCCAGTTCAACCGAGGCGCGCATCAGGTTGCCCTGATGTTTTTCCAGCTTGGCTTCGAAGCGTTCGAGCAGCGTGAATGCGTCCGCGGTACCGCCGGCAAAGCCGACCAGCACCTTGCCGTTGTATACCCTGCGTACCTTGCGGGCGGTTCCCTTCATGACGATATTGCCCAGCGTGACCTGGCCATCGCCGCCGAGCGCGACCACGTTGCCGCGGCGCACGGAGAGAATCGTGGTGCCGTGAAATTGTTCCATTGCTTTGCCTCTGAAGGATGCCGCGCGAAGCGGATTTTTCAGAGAGTGGGGATGGAAAGGGGAATTACAAGATCGGCGGCAGCGGATCGCGGGCGATCAGGTCTTGCGTTGCACGATGTGGAGCATGTCCCGCACGCCCATGACGCCGCATAGTGCGACGATAAAATGGTTGGGATGATAGAGCTCGATTTGCTTGCCGCCGGCGAGCAACGGCGTCAGTCCGCCAAACAACTGACTGGCCGCATTGAAATCCATGCGCGTCAGTCCGGTGCAATCCAGTACCACCGGATTGCGTGCCTGCGCGTGCCTCGTGATTTGCTGCACCAGCGTGGCGGTGGCGCCTTCAACCACCGATGGCATGGCGAAGCGGCCAGCTTCCTGTTCGTCCTGCGCGGCACTTTCTTCGGCTTCCGTCGTCACCTTGTCCTGCGGCGAAACGAAGGCGGGTGGCGATACCTCGAACGTCACGCAATAATCAATGCTGCGCTCTTCAAATTCGGTTTCGCGATTGAGCAGGCGGAGTAATTCCAGCATCAGCAGCCATGGCGCTTCGGTTTCATCCCGGCGTCCCACCATGAGAATCGAGTGGATTTTTTCTGCCAGTTCCGCCGCGCCGACCAGGATCAGGTTATGCCCGGACTTTTGCAGTTTCTTCAAAACGCTCAGCAGCAAGCCGCATCCAATCGGGTCTACTTGTGTGACTCTGGCGAACTCGAGTTTCAGGACGTTGCTCATTTCCGCCATGTTCTTGATCCGTTCCAGCTGTTTGACGATGCTCGCATCCAGCTTGCCGGAAAAAGCCACCCCCGGTGTTCCGCCCGCTCGCGGCGCTGCTTCCTTGCCGGATATTGGCGCCATCCCGCCTTCGGTCCAGGCCGGCGGCGACATTTCAAATTTATGGGCGTACTGTATCGACAGGTTTTCGAACGCGGTGCGCTGCCCGGTGATCTGGTACAGGTCGAACAGCATGCCCCAGACGGTCAGTGGCGCTTCTTCTGCAATCGCATGCACGAGGATCGGTTCGACCAGCTTCATCTGCCCGTTGGCGACCAGGATGGCGGCCTCCTCGATCACGGGCGCGGCTTCCGAACTCGAGAGCGCGACCGGACCGGGAATGGTTTCTTCGCTGAGCAGGAAAGCCGTGCTCTCGCCCATTTCGGGCAGCTTGGTCGTGACGCGTTCGAGCGGCACCGTATTGCCGGCCGAACGGGCGTCCGGTACCGTGCGGGTCGCCGTGTCCGGGAGCTGGGTCGATGGCCCCGGCATCGTGTTGCCACTGAAAGGCAAAGGCTTGACGAACTCGGAAGACATCTCCGATTCGATTTCATCGATCTTCATCGCCGTAGCGACGCGCGCAGCCTTGTTCTTTACCTGTGACTGGTCGGTCTGCGCCCTGGTATCGGCTTTCAGCGCACTGCTGCCCTGGCTTTTCTGCGTCTCCCGAGCGGAAGGTTTGCGCACGGACGGATCGTCTTTTTTACCGAATATCGAGAAAATCCCCACGGTGATCCTGATGAGCTACGGCGGCCACGGCGGATGCGATGCCAGTGCGCCAGAGTTATTGGGCGCCCCGGGACCGGGCCGGGGCGATGCCGAATCGCTGCAAATTACCGTTGAAAGGTAACACAAAGCGGTGTCGGGCAGCGACCTGCCCCATGACACCATTTGCGAGTGTAGCCAAAAATGCAGCATTGGCGGTACGGTCCCACCTAAAAACTGGTGCGCATCCCGATGATGAGATTGCGCCCGGCGAGCGGTGCCTGTTCGGCCAGGAGCGAGGTCGACAGCCGGATGTCCTCATTCAGCAGGTTCTTGAGCAACACGAACCATGTGACCGGCATAGCCGAGCGTGCGCCTTGGGTGTAGGAGAGATGCGCATCGACCTGCGTGTACGACGGCGCGGCGAAATCCTCGAAGGCGGCCAGCCTGTCCTGTCGTTGTGCATGCACCGCCGACAAGCCGGAGCGCCACGGACCGCTGCGATAGCCGAGATCGCCACCGTAGCGCGTGGTCGGCTGCAGCGGCAGGTTGCCGGCGTCATCCAGCCGTCCGCGCGAGGTGTCGGCGAAGGCGCGCCACGACCAGCCGCTGCCCTGTTCGTTGTAGCTGATCTCGGCTTCCGCGCCATGGATGGTGGCGTCGCCCTGCGACCAGAAGCGCTGCGTGAATTCTCCGCCCGGATCGGCGGCGCCATTTTCGTCGACGGTGCCCGCGCTGCGGCCGTAGACGTAGTTCTTCACCTGGTTGTGGAACAGGTTGGCTTTCCAGCGCAGCAGGCCGGTGTTTTTCTGCAGGCTCAATTCGATGTTGTGCGAAGTCTCTTTCTGCAGGCTGGGGTCGCCAATGTCGTAGGTCGAGGTCGAGTCGTGCGGGCCGTTCGAATACAGTTCTTCGACCGCCGGCGCGCGCTGCGCGACCGATGCCGTCGCATTCAACGCATAGCCCGGCGTGAAGGTCCACAGGCCGCCGAGCGAATACGAGCCGAGGCTGAAATCGCGGTTCTGCAAGCCGGATGACGAATCCGGCGTGCGCTTGACCGATTCCAGCCGCGCACCGCCGCTCACGCGGAGCGGGCCGAAGTCGCGTTCTTCGACCGCGAAGCCAGCCACCGAATCGGTCTTGGTGACCGGCACCGTTTCCGGCCCGCTGCCGTCGGCGGCCAGGGCGGAAAACTTTGCATTCTCGGTCTGGACACCGAAGCTGCCGCGCCAGCCGGCGAGCGGCTTGTGCGTCAATTCCCAGCGGCTTTCGATCGCATCGTTTTTGAAGTCGGTATCAGGCGTGCCGTCGGCTTCGTGTTCGGTGTGCTTGTAATCGGTATTGCCGATCTTGAAGCGCAGCGCTTCGAAGGCGCCGCCGAACGGTTTCTTGATCAGGCCGTCGAGGTCGATGCGCGTCTGCTTCAGCGTGATGTAGGAAGCTTCCGGCGTCGGGATGCCGTAGCGGTCGTCGTTGACGCCGACCGAGGCGCCGATGTGGCCCCAGCCCTGGATGTAGGATGCGCCGACGCCGAGGCTGTTGCTGCGCGTGAAGGAATTCGGCAGCTTGCCGGAACCGGAGGACGGGTCATTCAGCACCACGTCGCCCGGAATGCGGTAGTCGTCGGTGTCGCGCAGATTGCCGTCGACGTGCAGACCGATGTCTCCGGCCGCGCCGTCGACCGACAGCGAGGTGCTCTTCGCATGGTCGACGCTGCCATAGCGCACCTCGGCTTCGCCGGTCGGCCTGCGGTTCAGCTCGGCAGGAATGCGGTTATTGACGATGTTGACCACGCCGCCGATCGCGCCCGAGCCGTACAGCAGCGAAGCCGGGCCGCGCAGGATTTCGATCTGGTTGGCGGTCGAGGCTTCGCCGCCGATCGCGTGGTCGTCGGACAGGCCGGACGCATCAAGGATGGACATGCCGTTCTGCAGGATCTTCACGCGCGGGCCGCCCATGCCGCGTATCACCGGGCGCGAGGCGGCGGCGCCGAAAGCGCTGGCCGATACGCCAAGTTCGTCGGACAGCGTGTCGCCGATGGAATTGCCGAGCTTGTTCTTCAGCGCGTCGCCCTGCAGCACGGTGGCGGGCGCGAGGATTTGCGCGTTTTCATCGTTGCGAAATGGTGTGGCGGTGACGACCACGGCGGGCAGTATGGTGGTGTCGCCGGATGGCGCGGCTTGCGCCTGCGCGGATGAGGACAGCGAAGCAAGGGCGGACAGCACCGCGCTTGCCAATACATTGCGTTGGAAGTTCATGAAACTCTCTCGAAAAGTGCAACAGCAGGAACGTCGCCATGCCGATCAGGCGATCGGGTGCGGACGTGACGGACAAGGGGTTATCCGTTGGCCGGCGGTGCCCGAGAGAGGAAGAAGGAGGCGAGCGGCGCGTCCCACGACTGGTAGGCGAGCCACAGCGCGAGAACCTTGGCGCAATCCGCCGCGGGGGGCAGGAACAGGAAAGGGGTAAGGGTATCGGCCAGTGCCATGCCGTCCACCAGCGAACAGGAGTGCGTCTTGCGGCCCTCGTGTTCGCCGGTCGCGATGTCGGCGTCCGCTGAATCGACCGATGCGGATTGCAGCGCGGCCGGCTGACCGTTGATCCAGCCCGCGTGCGCGATCCGGTGCTGCATGCCCATCCACTGCGAAAACAGCAGCATCGCCAGCAGCAAGGCAGCCCAGCCGGCGCGCGCAAGATTAAATCGCGTCGCGTCATGCGAACTCGCGCAGCGACGCGCGGTATGGGCAATGAAGGGAAGGGCGGCTGGTTTCAAGGAGTTGGCTGTTCTGGTCGTTGAGCGCATGGCGAGCGGTCGCCGTGCATCACCGCGAGCAAGTATAATTGCAACAATGTTGCATTCTATGGAAAAACAACGCGCGCGGCTAGTGCCGCGCGTTTCTGGCGCCAAGCGTATGCCGTCAGTCGCCGTACAGCTTCTGTTTCAACTCGCGACGTTGTTGTGCTTCCAGCGACAGCGTCGCCGTCGGACGTGCCAGCAGGCGGGGGATGCCGATCGGTTCGCCGGTTTCCTCGCACCAGCCGTAATCGCCGGCGGCGATCGAGGCGATCGACTGCTGCACTTTCTTCAGCAACTTGCGCTCGCGGTCACGGGTACGCAACTCCAGCGCGTGCTCTTCCTCGATCGTCGCGCGATCGGCAGGATCAGGGACCAGCACGGTCTCGCGCAAATGTTCGGTGGTTTCGTCCGCGTTCTTCAGCAGATCTCTTTCAAGCTGTTGCAGCCGGTTCTTGAAGAACGCGAGCTGCGCGGGATTCATGTAATCCTTCTCGCTCATCTTCAGAATCTGCGCTTCAGTTAGCAGTGCACCGTCGTTATCGGTGGAGGGAGTCGATTTGGTTGTCTTGGTTGCCACTTCGCTTGCTTTCGAAACTACGGGTTGTTGAATCTTGCCGATCGGGCCGGGCGCTGGCTTCCTGCTATTGGCGACGGGCTCGGGCGGCGGCGCTTTCCTTGTCGATGTTGCGGCCACCGATGTGGATTTACCCGCAGTGGCCACAGTCTTTTTTGCTGCTGGTTTGACGGCAGGCTTTGCCTTGGTGGCGGGCTTGGCTGGCTGCTTCGCCGTCTTTGCGGCGCCGGATCTGGCGCCGCCGGGCACATTTGCCTTTGCTGGCGTCCCGGTTGATTTTACCGCACTCTTCACGGGCGCTTTTTTTGCAGCCGGTTTGGCCGCCGACTTTTTCGCCGGCGTCAGCGAATCAGTCAAGGCTTTGACTATCTTTTTCGCAAAAGTTTTCACGGGCGATTTGGCCGCGCTTCTGGAAGACTTCGCGGACGCGGACTTTACTGCCGAAGTGCCGCTCGCCCTGGTCGCCGTTTTTTTTGTGCTTTTGGCTGATTTTGTGACGGTTGCGTTCATGGTCCCCTGTCCCTCAACGAACTTGCCAACACCTGCTCTTATCGATTGCCGCGCGCTGGAAATCCTTGCTGCATCACGCTTGGCGCCCCTCCGTCGTGCCCAAAACCGGCATAGTTTATACCAAACATTGTTGCAACCCGAGAAGAAAAGTGTCTTTCGGGAGGTTCTGTCCGATAAATACAATTTTGCTCGCCCGGGCTTCGTTTTCGCCCCACTTGGCACCCATGTCGGTGCCTAGAATCTGGTGCACGCCCTGGAAAATAACCTTGCGGTCAGCGCCCTCCATCCACAGGACGCCCTTGTAGCGCAGCATCTGCGGTCCGTGTACCTGCACCAGCGCGCCGAGAAACTCGTCGAGCTTGTCCGCGCGAAAAGGGCGGTCGCTGCGGAAAACGAAGGCGGCGATATTGTCGCTGTGGCGGCCATGGTGGTGCTCGTGAAGGTGGCCGTCATGCCCGCAATGCGCGTCGTGCACGTGCTCGTCTTCTTCAGTGAACGCCCGATCGATGTCGAGCTTGTCGTTCAGGTTAAAGCCGCGCAGGTCCATGACCGCCGCAATCGGTACCTGACCGAAATGTGTCGTGGCAATGGCTGCACGCGGGTTGATGCGGCGCAGGCGATCGGTGAGCGCGGTGAGCGTGTCCGCATCGACCAGGTCGGTTTTCGACAGCAGCAATTTATCGGCGAAGCCGACCTGCCGTTGCGCTTCCTCGAACTTGTCCAGCTGGTGCATTGCATGACGGGCGTCGACCACGGTGATCACCGCATCCACCAGGTAATGCGTCGCCACCTCTTCATCGATGAAGAAGGTTTGCGTCACCGGCCCCGGGTTGGCGAGGCCGGTGGTTTCGATCACCACATGGTCGAAATCCAGTTCGCCATTGTTGCGGCGCCTGGCAAGCGTGCTCAAGGCCGCAATCAGGTCGCCGCGCACGGTGCAGCAGATGCAGCCATTGTTCATCTCGACAATTTGTTCATTGTCGTCATGCACGAGGATTTCGTGATCGATATTTTCCTGCCCGAACTCGTTTTCTATGACGGCGATCTTGAAGCCGTGCGGTTCCTGGAGGATGCGGTTGAGCAGCGTGGTTTTGCCCGCGCCGAGAAAGCCGGTCAGGATGGTCGCTGGAATGAGTGACATGGAATGATTCAGTGTGCGCAGTCGGCGCACCAGCCTTTGATAGTGAGTTCGATATTGTGGCTCCGAAAGCCCTTGCCGAGCGTCGATTGCAGCGCCGACTGCAATTGCTTGCGCAGCGCCGCGTCGGCCGGCGCGTTCGTGCTGTCGATGCAAAACACCCGCGCGCAGCGTGTGCACTTGAAATGGCCGTGTTGATGCTGCTGCGCGGGGTGCTCGCCATGCGCGTGCTGTTCAGCCGCAGCGTTGTAGCGAAACACGCGATCGTCGCCGGCAATCTTGTGCGCCAGCCCGGCATCGGTCAGGCAGTCGAGCGCACGGTACAGGGTGACGCGATCCATTTCAGCCAGCGAATCCTGCACGTCCTGGTGGGAGTACGCGTACGGTGCGCCAAGCAGCGCCGCCAGCACCTTGACGCGCGCATCCGTCACGCGCACCGCGCTGTCGCGCAATTGTGCCTCGGCCATCGCATCGAAGTGTGCAGCCGTCCTGGCGTTCGATTTGGTCGCGATACTGGATTTCTTCATGATGAGGCCTGCAATCCGGTAGATGGTTGATTATGCCGCAGTTGCAATTGAGTTGCAAAAGTTTGCCGGTGCGGGCCGGCGCATTGCTGCAGTCAGTCGGACGGTTTCTTTTTGGCGCGCGGATGGGCGGCGTCGTACACCCGGGACAGACGCTGGAAATCCAGCGAAGTATAGACCTGCGTCGCCGAGATGGACGCGTGTCCCAGCATTTCTTGCACGGCACGCAGATCGCCGGAAGACTGCAACACGTGAGACGCGAAGGAATGGCGCAACACATGCGGATGCACGTCGACCGGCAGGCCGAGCGCGCGCGCATGCGTTTTGAGCCGCAGCTGTACGAGGCGCGGCGAGATGCGGGTGCCGCGCTCGCTCAGGAATAGCGCATGCGCATCGCCCCTGGGAAGCGTCGCGCGCGCCGCGAGCCACACGGTAAGCGCCTCAATCGCATGACGTCCAACGGGCACGCTGCGCATCTTGCTGCCCTTGCCGGTGACGGTGACCTCGTGCGCCTCGAAATCAATCCAGCCCGACGATGTGTGCTCGCCGTCCTGGGCGTAACGCACGTCCAGCCCCGCCAGTTCCGACACGCGCAGGCCGCTCGAATACAGCAGCTCGAACATCGCGCGGTTGCATAGCTGCGTAGGTGTCTCGGGCAGGTCGCCGCTGCTTTTTTCCGAGACCAGGCGCACCGCGTCGTCCGCCGCCAGCGCCTTTGGTAGCGGTTTGCTGCGCTTGGGTGGCTTGATGCCGTCGACTGGATTGGCGGATACCAGAGATTGCTCCGACAGCCACCGGTAAAAACCGCGCCATGCGGAAAGCTTGCGGGCGATGGAGCGCGGGTTCAGGCCACGCCCATGCAGTCGGGCGGCAAACTTGCGCGCCTGGAAGTGGTTGAGGGCGGCAAGCGTGGCGCCGGCCTCTTGCGCCAACGTGGACAATTCGATCAGGTCACGCTGATAGTTTTCTACCGTAAGTGCAGCCAACTGGCGCTGGCTGATCAGGCTGCGCAGATAGTCCTGTATGTGCCGCATGTCCGCAGTCGGGATGTCGGCCATCGATGCAGGGGGGGCATCGCTGCGCATGGTGTTAATCGAGCAGGCAGGATAGTGCCGCGCTCGCGGTCTGTCCGATGTTGGACAGGAAGTCGGTTGCCATGTCCGACGTGAAGCGACTGGCGTCGGGCGAGCCCAGGACCATCAGCCCAAACGTCTCTGCCGTGGAGGTTTCTGCGCCGGCGACGTCCCCCGGCCGTAATGGCAGCAATGCGACCGATTGGATGGATGGCGCATCTTCCAGCCACGAGGCGGCCTCGAAGTCGTTGTTGCCGCCGCAGAAGGGTGCGGTGAGGCTGTTTGAAAATAGCCTGGAGTCTTCCGACACCGGCGCCGCGAACCACGTGTGCGCGTATTCCTCCGCCACATTCCACAAGCGCAGCGTGACATGCGGTACATCAAACGTTTTCTGCAGCCCGGTCGTCAGCACATGGGGCAGGTCGACATCATTGCGCGCAAGCAGCAATGCGCGTGTCCATGCCTGGAATTTATGCGTGATTGCATCGTTTTCCTGGCCAAGGCGGATCAACTCGGCCATGCGCAGCTCCATCAGCTTGAGCTTTTCGCGCAGCACGTCCATCTGGCGCTCCTGCAGCGACAACGTGCGGCCGCCAAGCGGGCTGGACAGCCTGATCTGTGCCAGCACCTCGGCATGCTCCTCAAAAAAATGCGCGTTATTGAGCAGGTAGTCCGCCACCGCGTTGGAATCCAGGGAAGAAGTCATAGTGATGTCATTCGTTCGAAAAGTTGTACCGCTTGGCGCCGTGATTTTAACTGACAACAATATGGCGTAACGCGCTGTATGCGTCTCAGATTTCGATTTCGCCCTCGAATACGCTGACCGCCGGGCCGCTCATCATGACCGGCGCGCCATCGCCGGCCCACGCGATTGACAGTTCGCCGCCGCGTGCCTGCACCTGGACTGGCGAGCGCAGCAGCCCGCGCCGGATGCCGGCAACCACCGCCGCGCAGGCGCCGGTGCCGCAGGCCAGCGTTTCGCCCGCGCCGCGTTCAAAAACGCGCAGCCGGATGTGATGCTGGTCCAGCACCTGCATGAAGCCGGCATTGACGCGCTTCGGAAAACGACGATGGCGCTCGATCAGCGCGCCATGCGTTTCGACCGGCGCCGTGTCGACATTCGGCACCACCTGCACCGCATGCGGGTTGCCCATCGATACCGCCGAGATCCAGGTTGTGTCGCCTTTTACGTCCAGCGGCCACAGCGTTTCCTGTTCTTCCACTTTGCCGAGCAGGCCGGTGGTGTCAAACGGCACCTGCTCCGGCGCCAGGATGGGCGTGCCCATGTCGACGGTGATCCGGCCGTCGGTTTCCAGTCGCGGCTCGATGACGCCGGACATCGTCTCGACCCGAATGGCCGACTTGTCGGTCAGGTGCTTCTCGGTGACAAAACGCACAAAGGCGCGCGCGCCGTTGCCGCACTGTTCCACTTCACCGCCGTCGGCGTTGTAGATGCGGTAACGGAAGTCGACGCCGTCTAGCCGTGTCTTCTCGACGACCAGCATCTGGTCCGCGCCGATGCCAAAGCGGCGGTCGGCGAGTTTTTTCCATTGCTCGGGTGTCAGGTGGACGCTTTGGCGGATGGCGTCGATGACGATGAAATCGTTACCCGCGCCCTGCATCTTGGTGAATTTGAGCTTCATGTGGCGATTATAGCGGTGGCGTGCGAAGCGGATCGTCAGAACGCGGGCGGCTCGTCGTCGATTTCGTTGCGGTTGTAAAACCCGGTTTCGCCGCGCGGCCTCGTCTTGAAGCGCTTGTGCGTCCAGAAGTATTCCGCCGGCGCTTCCAGTACACGGGCCTCGATAAAGGCATTCATGTGGCGTGCGGCAGCGACAATGTCGTCGCCTGGGTAGTTTTCCCACGCGGGATGGAAACGCACGGTCCACCCGCGATAGTGCGGCAGATAGGTCGCGACGACCGGAATCACCTGCGCCCCGGTCGCCGCAGCGATGCGCGCCGGGGCGGTCAATGTCGCCGCGGGAATGCCGAAGAACGGGACGAAGGCGGCGTCCTTCGCGCCAAAGTCCATGTCCGGCAGCATGAAGAACGGCAGGCCTTCCCGCATCGCGCGGATAATCGGTTTGACGCCATCGCTGCGCGCAAACAGCTTGACCGGCCGGAACCGCGAGCGGCCCTTGCGCAGCACCTGATCGAACACGTCGTTGACCTGCTTCGTGTAAATCGAACACAGGGACGACTCAAGCATGACGGCGACACCGGCGACGTCGAGGCTGACAAAGTGCGGGCACAGCAGGATGGTCGGCCTGGCGGCGATTGCCGTCAGCGGCACGCCGGGTTCCACCTTGATCAGCCGGCGCAGGCGCGCTTGCGGCGCCCACCACAGGATGCCGCGTTCCAGCACACTGCGCACGTAATTCTGGAAATGCGCCTTGGCGACGGCGTGACGCTGCGCCTCGGACCATTGCGGAAAACACAGGCGCAAATTGGTGAGCGTGATATGGCGCCGCTTCTTCTTGTACCAGAACAGGAAATTGCCAATGCCTTCGCCGAGGCGCCCTATCACCGGCAAGGGCAGCCAGTGCAACGCCCACAGCAGCGCCACCATGAGTTTCATGAAGCCTTCCCGCTGCCGGCCGGCTTCTTGTAACGGTTATAGCTCCAGAAATATTGCGCGGGGCATTGCGCGATCACCTCTTCCATTGCGGCATTGATGGCGCGTGCCTGCTGTTGCGGCGACAGGCCCTGCGGCAAATCAAGATGAATGAAGCGCGACCGGTAGCCGGCGCCCCGCGGCAGGCGCTCGGCATAGGCAAGAATGATCGGGGCGCCTGTCATCTCGTGCATCTTGGCCGGCAGCGTCATCGTGTAGGCGGGGCGCCCGAAGAAATCTGCCCATACGCCTTCGCCGAACTGCGGAACCTGGTCCGGCAGCAGGCCGATCGAGCCGTGCTTTTTCAATACCTTGAGCAGCTGGCGCACGCCGCTCAGGTTGGCCGGCGCGAGCGTCAACTGGTTACGCGCACGCGCCTGTTCCACCAGCGGTCGCAGCGCAGCCTGTTTCGGCGGCCGGTACAGCACGGCCAGTTGCATGCGGGTGCCGGCCTCCTGTGCCAGCATTTCAAAGCAGCCCAGATGCGGCGTCAGGAAAATCATGCCGCGTTGCGTATCCATGATGGATTGCACCATGGGCCAGTTTTCCAGATGGGCTTTCTGCAGCAGCCGGCGTGGCGATGCACACCACAGGAACGGCAACTCCAGAAAGCTCTTGCCCGCTTCTCCGACAGCGCGGTGCAAGTGGTCGGCGAAGCCGGCACGCGTGATATTTTCCTTCATGCGACGGCGATAGCCCGGCGTGGCCAGGTACACCATCCAGCCGACGGCGACGCCGGTCGCGTGCAACAGCGGCAAGGGCAGCAGGGACAGCAGGCGAAAGAGAGTAACGAGCATGAAGGCGAGCCTGCTAGAGGACTGGCGGACAGGGGATGAGGCGCGCGCGGGCCTTCGGGCGAAACAGGTTTTGCCGATTTTTTTCAAGACGCGTAAAATAGCACAAGTTTTACACCCGCCGAGTTAATGACAACTTGCGAGGCGGTTTATAAATTTCGCTAAAGCGTCGCAGGCTCGCCCGAGTTGGCCGCGACATATAACCAACCGATACGAAAAGGGAGCCTGCCATGGCAAACGATTATCTGTTTACCTCCGAATCCGTCTCCGAGGGCCATCCCGACAAGGTGGCCGATCAAATCTCCGACGCCATCCTTGATGCAATCCTTGAACAGGATCCGAAAGCACGCGTGGCCGCCGAAACCTTGTGCAACACCGGCCTGGTCGTCCTTGCGGGCGAGATCACCACGCATGCGAATGTCGATTACATCAGCATCGCGCGCGACACGATCAAGCGCATCGGTTACGACAACGCGGATTTCGGCATCGACCACAAGAGCTGCGCCGTGCTGGTGGCGTACGACAAGCAGTCGCCGGACATCGCGCAAGGCGTGGACGAAGGCAAGGGCCTCGACCTTGACCAGGGCGCAGGCGACCAGGGCCTGATGTTTGGGTACGCCTGCAGCGAAACCCCCGAGCTGATGCCGGCCGCGATTCACTACGCGCATCGCATTGTCGAGCGCCAGTCCGAGTTGCGCAAGGACGGCCGCCTGCCGTGGTTGCGCCCGGATGCCAAATCGCAGGTTACCCTGCGCTATGTCGATGGCCGGCCGGTTTCGATCGATACCATCGTGCTGTCGACGCAGCATGCGCCGGAAATGCAACACAGGGACATCGAAGAAGCGGTGATTGAAAGCATCATCAAGCCGGTCGTGCCTGCAGAATGGTTGAAGGAGACGCGGTTCCTGGTCAACCCGACCGGCCGCTTCGTCATCGGCGGACCGCAGGGCGATTGCGGCTTGACCGGTCGCAAGATCATCGTGGATACCTACGGCGGCGCGGCTCCGCATGGCGGCGGCGCATTCTCCGGCAAGGACCCTTCCAAGGTCGATCGCTCCGCGGCGTATGCCGGCCGCTACGTCGCAAAAAACATTGTTGCCGCCGGGCTCGCGGAACGTTGCCAGATTCAGGTGTCGTATGCGATCGGCGTGGCGAAACCGACTTCGGTGATGGTGACTACTTTCGGCACCGGCAAGGTCAGCGATGAGAAGCTGGCGCAGATCGTCGGCGAGGTGTTCGACTTGCGGCCGAAAGGCATCGTGCAAATGCTCGACCTGCTGCGCCCTATCTATCGCAAGACGGCTGCCTACGGCCACTTCGGCCGCGAAGAGCCGGAATTTTCGTGGGAACGGACCGACAAGGTGCAGGCACTGCGCGCAGCGGCGGGGCTTTAAGCGGCGCTGGCGATGGGGTAAGCTTGGTTCTTCCGCCTACTTCATCGCGCGTGCCGTCCATGTCCATGTCGAAAGTCGTCGCGCGCGCTGCATTGTCCGCACTGCTGTTATGCACCGTTGGATACGCTCAGGCGACCGGTGGCGCGCGCGACGCGTCGCGCCCGTCGGCGGCGCAGTGGTGCGCAAAATTGACGCCACGCTTGCCAGGCATTTCGGGATCGATTTGCCAGGAAAGCAAGCTGGCGCCAACTGGTGTTCGATCACTGCATGGCTTTCCGCTGCTTGCCCGTCAGGTTCCCGTAGTCGATAAAACCGGCACCCAACCGCCGCTACGCATATTGCTGATGGGCGGCATTCACGGCGATGAGCTGACTTCGTCGTCCATCGTGTTTCGCTGGCTGCAGTGGATGGGCGGAACAGACGCGCAGAAGTTCGAGTGGAGCGTGATGCCGGTCGTCAATCCGGACGGCCTGCTGGCGCCGAAACCGAATCGCGTGAACGCCAACGGCGTCGACCTCAATCGCAACTTCCCGACGCCCGAATGGGAAAAAGACGCGCCGCGCTACTGGAAGGTGCGCACGCGCAGCGACCCGCGTCGCTTTCCCGGCCACGCGCCGTTGTCTGAACCGGAAAGCCGCTGGGTGAACGAAGAAATGGTGCGCTTCCGTCCGGATGTGATCATCTCGGTGCACGCACCGTACGGCGTACTGGATTTCGACGGCCCGGTCAAACCGCCGCATAAATTCGGCCGGCTGGAACTGAGCAGGGTAGGCGTGTATCCCGGTTCGCTCGGAAATTACAGCGGCGTGCACAAGAATGTGCCGGTGATCACCATCGAGTTGCCCAATGCCCAGAAGCTGCCGCCCGAAGCGGAAATAAAGCGGATATGGACTGACATGCTGGGCTGGATCAACGGCCACGTCGTATCGCGATCGGGCAAGCCCGGGCTGCGCGCCGCAGCGCTTTCGGCGTCGGAAGAAGAACCCGCGGCGTCGGCAGCGCTGACTGCTGGCTTGATGCGGTTCCGACATCACTGACGCAACGTGGCCGCCATTTCGGTTTTCGATTAAAATGACAGCCCGCATCAAGGAGCGTTGCGACAGATCTCCGGTCTGCCAGGCTTGATGCAGTCAACACCGCAACTGCGCTCACGTTTCTTTTTTTCTAACGAAAGGAGGGCGTGATGAACGCCGCAGTACTACATTCCAATTCCAAGGATTACGTCGTTGCCGACCTGTCGCTGGCTGACTGGGGCAATAAAGAGATCAAGATCGCCGAGACCGAAATGCCCGGCCTGATGGCGATTCGCGAAGAGTTCGCCGCCGCGCAGCCGCTCAAGGGGGCGCGCATCACCGGTTCGCTGCACATGACGATCCAGACCGCCGTGCTGATCCAGACGCTGGAAGCACTGGGGGCGAAAGTCCGCTGGGCATCGTGCAACATCTACTCCACGCAAGACCACGCCGCCGCAGCGATTGCGGCCAATGGCACGCCCGTGTTCGCGGTCAAGGGCGAGAACCTCGACGAATACTGGGATTACACGCATCGCATCTTTGCGTGGCCGAATGGCGAATACTCGAACATGATCCTCGACGACGGTGGCGATGCCACCCTGCTGCTGCATCTGGGCGCGCGTGCCGAGAGGGACGCGGGCGTCTTGAACAATCCGGATTCCGAAGAAGCGGTCTGCCTTTACAACTCGATCAAGAAGCATCTGGCGGTCGATCCGACGTGGTATTCCAAACGCCTGAAGGAGATCAAGGGCGTGACCGAAGAAACCACGACCGGTGTGCACCGCCTGTACCAGATGCACAAGGAAGGCAAGCTGGCTTTCCCCGCCATCAACGTGAACGATTCCGTCACCAAATCGAAATTCGACAACCTGTACGGCTGCCGCGAATCGCTGGTTGACGGCATCAAGCGCGCCACCGACGTCATGATTGCCGGCAAGGTCGCCGTGATCGCCGGTTATGGCGACGTCGGCAAAGGCTCGGCGCAGGCGATGCGTGCGTTGTCCGCGCAAGTCTGGGTCACCGAGATCGATCCGATCTGCGCGTTGCAGGCAGCGATGGAGGGCTACCGCGTCGTGACCATGGATTACGCCGCGGAACACGGCGATATCTTCGTCACCTGCACCGGCAACTACCATGTGATCACGCACCAGCACATGAAGAGGATGAAAGACCAGGCGATCGTCTGCAATATCGGCCACTTCGATAACGAAATCGAGGTCGCGGCATTGAAGCAGTACGCCTGGGAAAATATCAAGCCGCAGGTCGACCACATCATCTTCCCCGACGGCAAGCGCATCATCCTGCTGGCGGAAGGCCGCCTGGTGAACCTTGGTTGCGGTACTGGCCATCCTTCCTATGTGATGAGTTCGTCCTTCGCCAACCAGACGATCGCGCAGATCGAACTGTTCGGCAACACGAAAAATTATCCGGTGGGCGTCTACACCTTGCCCAAGCATCTCGATGAAAAAGTCGCGCGCTTGCAATTGAAAAAACTCAACGCGCAGCTGACGGCCTTGACCGAGGAGCAGGCAAACTATATCGGCGTCAAGCAGACCGGTCCCTACAAGCCGGAGCATTACCGCTACTGATCGTTGCAAGGCAGTGCGCCTTGCCTGCGTTGCCATTCACGTCGAGTCGGCGCGAATGGCGGCCCGGATGCCTCGTTCGATTTCGCCGCCCATTACGAAGGGAGAATCGCATGCGCTTGCTCATTACCTGGATTATCAACGCCGTCGCGCTGTTCGCCGTGCCTTACCTGATGTCGTCGATCACGGTCGACAGCCTGGCCACCGCGCTGTTCGCCGCATTGATTCTTGGTCTGGTCAATACGCTGATCCGTCCGCTGCTCGTGTTGCTGACGCTACCTGTCACGTTTCTGACGCTGGGCCTGTTCATCTTCATCATCAACGGCCTGCTTTTCTGGGCGACCGCGGAAATGGTCGGCGGTTTTCAGGTTGCGGGATTCTGGTCGGCAGTAGGGGGCGCGATTTTGTACAGCATTATTTCGTGGGTGCTGTCGTCGCTTTTACTTGATAACAAATAACAATGACTCAACAGAATTTCAGCATCGAGTTTTTTCCGCCGAAGACCGAAGCGGGTGCGGAGAAGCTGCGCGCGACTTGCGCAAAGCTTGCGGAGCTTAATCCGAAATATTTTTCCGTCACGTTCGGCGCCGGCGGATCGACGCAGCAGGGCACGCTCGACACCGTGTTGCAGATTCGTGCCGCGGGACATGAGGCCGCGCCGCATATTTCCTGCCTCGGCAGTTCGCGCGACAAGCTGCGCGCGATTTTGAAGACCTACAAGGACAACGGGATCCGACGCGTGGTGGCCCTGCGTGGCGACTTGCCGAGCGGCTATGGCGATTTTTCGTCCAGCGAATTTCATCACGCCAATGAGTTGGTGGAATTCATCCGGGCCGAAACGGGCGACTGGTTTCACATCGAGGTGGCCGCCTATCCGGAAATGCACCCGCAGGCAAAGTCGCCACAGGACGACGTCAACAGCTTCGCGCGCAAGGTCAAGTCGGGTGCAAATTCGGCGATCACGCAATATTTCTACAATGCGGACGCCTATTTCCGGTTCGTCGACGAGGCGCACAAGGCCGGTGCCGATGTGCCGGTGGTGGCGGGCATCATGCCGATCACGAATTATTCACAGCTGATCCGGTTTTCCGATATGTGTGGCGCTGAGGTGCCGCGCTGGATACGGTTAAAGCTTGCGAGTTTTGGCGATGATACCGACGCGATCCGCGCGTTCGGCCTGGACGTGGTGTCCGATTTGTGTGAGCGCCTGCTGCGCGGCGGCGCGCCTGGCCTGCATTTCTATACGCTGAATCAGCCGACCGCCACCCACGCGATCTGGACCAGGCTGAATCGGATCTAAGCGGCAGTCGAGCCGGTAAAAACGAGCCGCACGCCCGTGCGGTTTTTTTCGTCTAACGCCACACGGTCTGGTCCGTCACGATCCGGTCCAACCGCAGGTCGTGGGCGGCAGCGTCAAACGTCGTCTCGCCAATCGCGTACGCGACGCCAATGGTGTACGGACGCGGCGCACGGGCCAGCGTACGGTCATAGAAGCCGCCGCCATAGCCGAGCCGGAAGCAGTCGGTGGTGAAGCCCACGCAGGGAATGAGCAGTGCGTCCGGCGCGAGCTGCGCGGTCGCGGCAGCGGGCACACCGGCGCCGTAACGATCCCTCACCACCATCTCGCCAGGCATCCAGGAAAGAAAGCGCAAGGGTTGGTCCGGCGCGGCCAGCGGCAACGCGAGTTGCACGCCTCGCGCGGCGAGTTGCGCATAAAGAGCGTGCAAGTCGGGTTCGCCCCGCATCGGCCAATAGACGCCGATGGTCTGCACGCGCGACGCATCCCACCAACCGAGAATCTTTGCTGCAATGGCACTGTCCAACGCGGCGCGTTGCGCTGGTGGAATGGCGTTGCGTGCCGCCAGCAGCGCTTTACGGATTTCAGTCTTGTTTTGCATGTTTTGCGCAGCTGACGCCGCAGAGTCGCGTGCTATTCTTGATGCCATCAGTGGTCACGTATTGCCGGCATCTCGGCGATCAACAGTATAAGCAAGGACTCCCTCAATTCATGTTTTTGAATAAATTAATCATGCGCGCGGTATGCATTGCTAGCGCGGCGGCATTGCTGATGCCTGTCGCACATGCGCAGAAACACATTGCCGGCGTTGTCGGCGACGACCAGACATTTCTCGCGCTGCGCGATGCCTCGCGGCGCGGAGACGCCGCCGGCGCGGACGGGCTCGCAACGCTGCTGCGTAATTACCCCGTGCCGTCTTACGTCGACTACTTTCGTCTCAAGCCCCGCATCAGGGACGCACAGCCGCAGGAGATACGGTCGTTTCTGTCGCGTTATGCCGGCAGTGCGATTGCCGATCGCCTGCGCAACGACTGGCTGCTGGAATTGGGCAAGCGGCGCGACTGGGCGACGTTTGACGAGCAATATCCGCAGTTTCAGCTGAACGACGACACGCAAGTTAAGTGCTACGCACTGATGTCGAAGGCGAACAAGGGGGGCAATGTCGCGGCGGAAGCACGCAACCTGCTCAATGTGCCACGCGACCTCGGCGATGGCTGCATCTCCTTGGTAGCCTTGCTGCTGGAGAATGGCCAGTTCGACGAGTCGGATGTCTGGACGCAGGTGCGACGGGCGGCAGAGACCGGCAGCAGCGATTACGTGCGCCGTTTTGCGGCGCTGGCCAGCATCGGTGAAAAGACCCTGATCGCCGCCGTCGACAATCCGCTCAAGCTGCTCAAGCGCGGTGCCGGATTCCGACGTGTGCGGCATGAAGCTTATGTGGTAGCGCTGGGACGGCTGGCCCGCACCGATTGGCGCGAGGCGGCTGAACTGCTGTCACACAATACGCTGCTGCTGAACAAGAAGCAGGAAGCACTCGGATGGGCGCAGATCGCGTTGCCGGCGTCGCGTAACGGCGCGCCGGAAGCACCGGAATACTGGCGCAAGGCCGGCGATGTTCCGCTGACCACCGAGGGCTATCAGTGGCGCGTGCGGGCGGCCTTGCGTGCACGCGACTGGAGCCAGGTAAAGCGGTCGATCGATGCCATGCCGGCCGCGCTGCAGGAGGACGCGACCTGGGTGTACTGGATGGCGCGCGCGCTGCGTGAAACCGGCCAGGGGGAAGAGGCGGCCACACGTTTTCGCCTGATCGCGCCGCAAGCAAGCTTCTACGGCCAGCTTGCCACCGAGGAACTGGGGCAGCAGATTGTCATTCCGTCGCGTGCGGTGCCGCCGAGTGCGGAAGAAATATTGCCGATGGCGCGCAATGAGGGCTTTCACCGCGCGTTGAAGTTTTTCGAGCTCAACATGCGCCCGGAAGGCTATCGGGAATGGAACTGGGAGCTGCGCGGCATGAGCGATCGACAGTTGCTTGCCGCTGCGGAATTCGCGCGTCAGCAGGACGTTCTCGACCGCATGGTCAATACCTCGGACAGAACCAAGAACGAATTTGACTTTACGCAGCGTTTCCCGGCCCCGCACCGCGAGGCGATGCAGCTTGCGACGCAGCGTAGTGGTCTGGAGGAGGCATGGGTGTATGGGCTGATCCGGCAGGAGTCGCGCTTCGTCCATGACGCGCGCTCGCAGGTCGGGGCGTCGGGATTGATGCAACTGATGCCGGGCACCGCGCGCTACGTCGCGAAAAAAATCGGGCTGACCGATTTTTCGCCGGCGCAGGTCAATGACATACAGACCAACCTCCTGCTCGGCACCGGGTATCTCAGCATGGCGCTGAATAACCTGGACGGCTCCGAGGTGCTGGCCACGGCAGCCTACAACGCGGGCCCCCGACGTTCCGTCACCTGGCGGTCCACGCTGTCGGCGCCGATGGAAGGCGCAATGTTCGCAGAGCTGATTCCGTTTGCCGAAACGCGCGACTACGTGAAAAAAGTCATGTCGAATGCCACGTACTATGCGGCGCTATTCGAGAACAAGCCGCAGTCATTGAAGGCGCGCCTTGGCAGCATCACGCCGCGTACCCCTGATCCTATCGATTTGCCCTGACCGGCCGCACGCACGCCAACGTATTGTTGCGAACAAAAAAGCAAGCTGATAAAAGACCGAAATCGATAAGGCGGACCATGCAGACCACCGAACTTGACCCGATGCTGTCACATACGCTGGAGGAAGCCCAAAAGAGCAGTCTGAGACTGGTGATCGCCAACAAGAACTACTCGTCGTGGTCCATGCGCGCGTGGGTTGCCATGACCGCTTTCAACATACCTTTTCAAGAGGTGCGCGTACTGCTCGGGCAGGCGGGTACGTCCGCCCAGATCGCCCGGTATTCCGCTGCCGGCCGCGTCCCGGTGTTGCTCGCCAGCGAGACCACGGTGTGGGATTCGCTCGCAATCTGCGAATATCTGGCCGAGCAGTTTCCTGAAAAGAACATGTGGCCGCAGGATGTCGCTGCACGAGCGGAAGCGCGCTCGATTTGTGCCGAAATGCATTGCGGCTTCACCGGTGTGCGCTCGGCGATGTGGATGAATATCAGGGCGCGCTTCCCCGGCAAGGGCCGTACCATCGAAGCGCAGGCGGACATAGGGCGCATCAGCGAGATCTGGGAGATGTGCCTGTCGCGCTCGGGGCCCGATGCGTTTCTGTTTGGCGATTTTTCGCTTGCCGATGCGTACTTCGCCCCAGTGGTCATGCGCTTCATTACCTATGACGTGGTGCTCGGCCCCGCGCTCGATGCCTACGTGGAACGGCTCGCGGCGCATCCAGCGGTGGTGCAATGGGTCAATGGCGCCCTGGCGGAAACCGAACACATCGCCAGATATGATGTGTATCCCGATTGATTCCACCATGCGGACTACTGGCTGAGATGAAGACTTATGTCGTCGGTGGCGCAGTGCGCGATGCCTTGCTCGGCGTGCCCGTCAAGGATAGGGACCATGTCGTCGTCGGCGCCACGCCCGAGCAAATGATTGCACAGGGATATACGCCGGTGGGCAAGGACTTTCCTGTGTTCCTGCATCCGCAGACACATGAAGAATACGCGCTTGCTCGCACCGAACGAAAAACCGCAGCGGGTTACAAGGGTTTCGTGTTCCATACCGATCCGGCGGTGACGCTGGAACAAGACCTGGTCCGGCGCGATCTGACCGTCAATGCCATGGCGCAGGACGAAGGCGGGGCGATCGTCGATCCGTTCGGGGGTCGAGACGATCTTGCGCAGCGTGTGTTCCGGCACGTGTCGCCAGCGTTTGCGGAAGACCCTGTGCGTATTCTTCGCGTAGCCCGTTTCGCGGCGCGCTTCCCGGCATTTCGCGTGGCCGACGAAACCAATGCGCTGATGCGGCAGATGGTTGCGTCTGGTGAAGTCGACGCTTTGGTGCCGGAGCGGGTGTGGCAGGAACTGGCGCGCGGCCTGATGGAAGCGCGGCCCTCGCGCATGTTCGCGGTGTTGCGCGACTGCGGCGCGCTGCGACGCATCCTGCCCGAGCTGGACGCACTGTGGGGCGTGCCGCAACCGGAGCAGCACCATCCGGAAATCGATACCGGCGTGCACGTGATGATGGTGATTGATTATGCGGCGCAGGTACAGGCTGAGCTGGCGGTTCGGTGCGCCGCGCTGTTCCATGACCTGGGCAAGGGCGTGACGCCGCGCGAACTGTGGCCGCGCCATCACGGTCATGAAATGCAGAGTGAAAAACTGGTCGCGGCAATCTGTCGCCGACTGAAAATTCCCAACGAATGCCGCGATCTGGCGGCAATGACAGCGCGCGAACACGGCAATGTCGGGCATGCTTTCGAGCTGCGCGCGCGCACCATCGTCCTGCTGTTCGAGCGATGCGATGCGTTCCGCAAGCCGCAACGGTTCATCGACATGCTGACCGCATCCGAATGCGACCACCGCGGCCGCACCGGTTTTGCCGACAGGCCGTTTCCGCAAAAGGCTTACCTGCAATCCTTGTTGGAGACAGCGCTGGCGGTGAACGGCGGCGAGATTGCATCGCTCGCGCGGCAACGCTATCCGGCGCAGCCGCAACGGATTCCGGAAGCGATCCGTGATGCCCGCATCAGCGCAGTTGCCGAAAAAGTTAGGGCGGCACAGCCAGAGTGACCCGATGCCACGCGCTAGGTCATCGGCGCATAACGACGGTTGGCCAACACCCAGGCACGCAATTCATCGCGCGTGACCAGGCCGTCCCGATTGGCGTCGATCTTCTCGAAGTTGGCGGCAAGGTCGCGCATGCCTGCTGCAAACGCCTGCGATTTGGTGACGGCGACAGATGGCGTGGCGCTGTTGACCGGTTGAATGCCGGCGTGCGCCTGGCAGGCAACCAACATGGGCGACGCTGCCGCCATCGCCGCGACAATCAATGATGTTTGCATAGTGGCTCCCTGTGTCAGCCGACATTTAAAAACGTCGGCAGCGGAGCAACGACTGCATTTACGTTTTGTTACACGGCATCCCGCAACGAAATGACCTAGAACTTCGGGATGTGCAGGGTCTTGCTGATCATCAGCGTGCCGGACAGGACAAACACGAGCACGAACGGATGGAGCATCCATGGGCCGATCGACCAGGCGCCACCATAGATCGCGTCGCCTACCCATGCATGCCATGCGATCAGCGCGAGCAGTCCGGTAATGACCACGCTGGTCGGAATAGGCGTTCCCTCGAAGTAGGCCACCTTGTTGCTGCCGGCGGATAGCGTTTCCGCCGTCACGTTGTAGCGCGCCAGCCTGCTCACGCCGCAGCAGACGAAATAGATCAGCGCGATCACGTCCCAGCCGCCATCCATGCCGGCGGCGAAGCCTAGCGCCGCCGGCGCCAGGCCGAACGAAATGACGTCCGCCAGGGAATCGAGTTCGCGGCCAAGCGGCGAGTGCTGATTGCGCCAGCGCGCGATGCGTCCGTCCAGCACGTCGAAGATAAATGCCGCCGGCGCCATTAGTGCGGCCAGGTAAAAGTCCGAGAGGGCTGCGCTGCGCATATACTGCATGGCCAGAAAAACCGCCGCCACGCCGCAAGCGGCATTGCCCAGCGTGAAGAAATCCGCCAGATGAAAGCCGCGCAGCATGGAAAAGTGTTTGCGGGGAGGGTGATCTTGGCGCATGCCTGTTCTCTTTCTTTTTTATTGGGGTATCGTTGTCAGACCGGGATTGGCCCGCCGCGTTGCAAGCGGCCCGTCAGGTTCATCGCAGTATGTCTAAAGTTTGCGCGCGCGGCAATTCCGTTATGGAAGGAGAATTGACGGGGCTCGGTCGGTTAGCGCACAGACGGCTTTTCCCCCGGCAACTAGACTGGGTTTTTTTCGAACAGGAGGGCTTTATGCGTAATGTTCCCAGATTGTTTCAGACAGGTCGTCGTTTATCTCTGTGTACCCTCGCGGCCCCGCTGATGGCGTTTGGCCTGGTGGCAACAGCCGCGCACGCGGCATCCGGCAGCTATGAAGACCAGCGCCGGGCGTGCCTCAACGGGCAAAGCAATGAGGCAAAGGAGGTGTGCCTGAAAGAGGCGGCTGCGGCACGCGGTGAAGCCAGGCGCGGCAACCTGACCGAGGCGCCGGACCGCTATCGCGAGAATGCTCTCGCGCGCTGCAGTGTCCTGCCGCCGGCCGATCGCGAGGATTGCGCACGCCGCGTGGAAGGAAACGCAACGATATCCGGCAGCGTGGAAGACGGCGGCATTTTGCGCGAAAGCCGTCGCATTGTGACCGAACCTGCACCAGCATCGACTTCTCCCGGCTCGACGCCCATGCCGGCGTCGCCTGGCATGCAGAACCGGTACTGATCAATCCACATGACAAAAAAGCAGACTGGGAAGTCTGCTTTTTTTTGCCCTGGCGCGTCGGCGGCCTGTCAGGCCTGTCGCGCGGTGAACCGCGCATATCCTCGCGCGCGCAGTTCACAGGCGGGGCATGCGCCGCAGCCGTAGCCCCAGTCGTGCAATATGCCGCGCTGGCCGAGATAACACGTATGCGTGCAGGTACGGATCAGGTCGACCAGCGCATCACCACCGAGCGTATGAGACAGCGTCCAGGTCGCCGCCTTGTCGATCCACATCAGCGGGGTTTCGATCTTCAACCGCGATGCCATTCCGAGATTGAGCGCAACCTGCAGTGCCTTCATGGTGTCGTCGCGACAGTCCGGATAGCCGGAAAAATCGGTTTCGCACATGCCGCCTACCAACACGTCCAGTCCGCGGCGATATGCCAGCGTCGCCGCGACCGTCAGGAACAGAAGGTTGCGGCCGGGGACGAAGGTATTCGGCAGGCCATTTTCGAGCATGGCGATCTCGACATTGCGTGTCAGCGCCGTATCGGAGATGGCGGACAGCAAGGAGAGGTCCACCATGTGGTCTTCGCGCAGCCGCGTGTTCCAGTCCGCGTTCACCTGCCGCAGGCATTGCAGCACGGTCGGCCTCACGGTCAGCTCGATCGCGTGCCGCTGGCCGTAATCGAACCCAACGGTTTCCACGCGCTGATAACGCGACAGCGCCCACGCCAGGCAGGTGGTTGAATCCTGTCCGCCGCTGAACAGTACGAGTGCGCCGGCTGCCGAATGCATGCTTGTTCCGTCTCCTGATAATGTTGGGGCGGATTATAGCGTTGTCGTGGCTGGCATCGCGTCACGAGGCAGGGGAGATTTTTTCCAGGGCCTGCTCGATGAAATCGCCATTGGGTTCGGTAAAGCGCAAGCGCACCGGGTACCATTCTTTTGCGGATGCCAGCCATATCTCGACCTTCTGGTCTTTGCCCGCATTCTTGACAACCTTGCTGATCGGTTGCGCTTTCAATTTGCCGAGGGGCGTAGCGATGGTTTGCTGCCTGCCCACCTTGAAGCTCCACGGGTCCGCATCTTTCTGGCCGGCGACCACAAATGAAACGGTACTTCCGGCCTTCAATTGATTGGCGCGCGCCAGGCTCACCAGTTGCCATATCGCGCTATTGCGATCCTGTTCTCCGCCCCGGATCGGATACGACGCGTCGGATGCGCTGAAGCGGATCGTTCGCGCCGCACGATCGAAGGTCGTGGTGGTCTGGCCGCGACGGAATCGCTTTTCCGTTGCGGTGGCAGGCGCCAGGCCGTCGCGTTCAATCGCGCCTTCGCTCTTCGCCTCGAGAATCTTGCCAAGCAGCGATGCATGCGTTTCCGTTGCCACCGAGTAGCGCTGGCTGTCGTTGCGCCACCGAACCAGCGCCGTGCCGTCCAGCGACAGGCCTTTCTGGTTTGCCTTGATTGCATAACGCAGATCGGCCGAGGGTGGCGCATTTACTTTGGGGCTGGCGGTTTTGCTTGCGCCTTGGGCAAGGACGCTTGCCTGGGACAGCAGGAGGCCGAGCAACAGGGAAATGGGCAGAATGCGTGAGAAAGACGGTTTCATTGGGTAGCGGGGAAGCATAATTATTGATGGACTAAAGAGCGGATAAAACGTTCAGGTTCGCCAGCGACATATCCAGATAGTCGCCGTTGGTTTCGGTGTAACGCAAGCGGACGGGATACCATTCCTTTGAAGGCGCCAGCCAGATGTCGAGTTGCTGGTCGTAGGTGCCTGGACGGGGGACGCGGGAGACATGCCAGGCGGTTACCTGCTCGTCGCCGACCCTGATGTTCTCTTCGCCCAGCACCACCATGCGCCAGGTATCGGCGTCACGCGTACCGGCTACAAACAAATCGATATGCGCGCCGGCGACGAACTGTTGGCGGTCGCCGCGGCCTATACCCGCCAGTTGCCAGACGACGCTGGCGCGGTCCTGCTCGCCGCCGTGGCGCGGATAGGATTTTGTCGATGCCGAAAAACTGATCGTGTTACGCTCGCGATGAAAATGCGTTGCCGTTTCAGATTTCCGGAAACGTTTTTCGCTATAGATTTCGGGTGCCACGCCCTGCCCGTCGATCTCGCCTTCGCTGCGAAAGCTGAGCACGGTAACGAACAGCACGCCGGCCTCGCCATCCACGGTGTAACGGCTGCCGTCGGTGTGCCATTTGATCGAGCCGTGGCCGTACATCGGCTGACCGTCCCTGACGGTTTTCTGCACGTCGTATAGCAACTCAGCCGACGGTGGGAGACTGACCTTGTAGGCCGCCACCGGCTCATTTTCGGTGGCTGGCGCGCCCACGTCATTGTTGCCGGTCTCTTGTGCCGCAGCCGGCGCCTGGTCCTGCGTATCGACCGGTTCGCCCGGCGCTGCCCCCGTCGGTGTGGGGCTGGCGGCTGGCGCCTCCACTGGGGCAACAGGTGGCGGCCTGGGAGCGCGCCGCCGCGGCGCCGCGGTTTTTTTCTTCGGGCGCGGGGGTGGCTTTGTCCTTGCGGGCGGCGGCGCCGGTGGCGCTTCATGCAGGGTTGCGACGATCACGGGCGGCGCCACCGGGGGCGCCGCGAGTGAAGGCGAATCGGCGATCCGGTTGATGGCGATCAGGTGCAGCAATGCCGAAAGAGCGAGAACGAGCACACCCCAGCCCAGGCGTGACGGTACCGGCTTTCCACGTGCATTGGTTCGGTGAAAAAACGGGGCCGTCGTCATGGCCGCTAGTGTAATCGGTATTGAACCGGTTACCGCCGGTCGCGCGGAACGCACGAGCAGCGCGTGGTATAAAGTGGCGGCGCGCAACGCACAGGCATTAGACAGGAATCGCAATGCATACAACGACAACGACGGTGAAACGCGCAACGACATCGGGAGCGCCGCGACGATGATCTGGTTCCTCGCTTACTTCGTCTCCGGCGCCTTCGTCGGCGTGCTGGCGGGCATGCTGGGAATCGGGGGTGGCATGACGCTGGTGCCCGTGCTGGCCGCCTTGTTTGCGGCGCAGCACCTTGCGCCGGATCACATCGTTCACCTGGCGCTGGGGACCTGCATGGCAGGCATCGTGTTTACTTCCAGTTCCAGCGTGCGTGCGCATCTCCGCTTCGACGCCGTCGATTTCAGC
>Ga0366773_1029_pt1 | contig 23324 bp, 18 predicted proteins | sample BONcelHN113001D8_FD_207071 | JGI IMG/M metagenome (GOLD analysis project Ga0366773, IMG submission 207071) | Enriched cells from coal bed in the Powder River Basin, Montana, United States - BONCAT cells N11 rep2 HSBNCT.N11.300.1.D8 ...
AATTGGGTATATGAGGTTGTCAATGCCGCCGACTACTACTGTGCCCCAGGAAGCCAGGATCAGGGCATCGAACCAATTGCCTTGCAACGCCAGAAATATGGTGAACGGGATCCAGATCACAAATGCGCCAAGAACGGGAATGATCGCAAGCATCCCCATCACGACGCCCCATAACAAAGGTTCTGGAAGATCAAGCCACCAGAACATCACGCCGCCTAATGCGCCTTGCACGCCGGCAATCACGACGGTTCCATATATCGTCGCTTGTATGGTGTCGACGACCCTAACAAATAGACGGTTCATTTCCCTGTTGGAGAGGGGCAGGAGCCTTCGCAGCAATCGGGATGCCAAGTTGTAATCGCGAAGGAAATAAAAAAGGAGATAAAAAGTCAGTAGAAACGTTACCATTTCTACTACCGATAAACGAACGAAAGAAGCCCCCAGATTGGTCAACCAGGTAGCGGCATTGCCTATCATTCCCGGGATATCCAACTGATCTTCCATCCATCTGCCAAGCGGACCGAAGTTAGGGTCGGACCGGATCGCATTCTGCCATTTGCCGTTCTCAACATTTTCCTTGATTATGAGCGCTCCCTTGTTAGCCTCAACGATCACTCGCCCGGCCAGAAATATAGCAGGAACGGTCACGATGGCGGAGACGAGCAAAACAGATATCAGAGCCGCGGCGCCTGAATGCTTGCATCGTCTTTCTATTCGCTGATGTACCGGATAGAAAAGAACCGCTAGCGTAAGCGCCCAAGTGAACGCGGGAATAAAAGGTTGACCCAGTCGATAGCATATGTATAGCCCGGCAACGGTCGCCGCCATGCGCACGGTTAAACGAACACGGCTTCTGTATACCTGCTCGCTCGTGGCCGGTTTCTCATCCTTGTTGACTTCATGTCTTTCCATGGAATCGATATAGAGTCATCAGCGTGAATTAGGCAGTTCTTGATATATAAGGCGGACTGCGACATCGTGATTCGAACAACCTTAATATTAAGAAAAAGCCTACAGCAGGCTTCCAGCAACAGAATGTGAAATATCAATTCTTCCTGACGGCTATAACGGACGTTGTAGCGGCGCCTCAGCGTGAGCCGTGTGGTCATGATTAGTATCGGATAGTGGTTGAGGCTGGAAAAGCGGCAGCTAATTGCTGTATTGAAACGCCGCCTTGAAGGGGAGCAAGCCGGCAAGGCTGGGGATAGGACTGCTGCCGGATGATTTCGGCATAGGTTGTTTATCGCTTGCTTACCGTCATATTTTCCGGTTCGACAGTTTAATCACGAGCTTCCTGCTCAACATTGTTCTACATGATTAGGCAACAGGCGTAGCGGTTATAATTTGCAGATGGTGGAATATTTCTTCCTGACTGACAGGCACGGCATGTCCAGAACAATGAATACTTTCATATACCGTCATGATTGATTTTTCCAAATTAGATTTTTCCCAATTAGATCTTTCGATGATTCCGCCTTCTATATTGGGAAGGCTATCGTTTACACCCGCATCGCCAAGCAAGCCCCCGCTGCAGCCTGGCCGCAATCTGCTTGGTATTGCCGCAGAGCGCGACACTGTACTATACGTGCCGAACGGCCTTGAGCCGGGCGCTGCCGTACCGTTGCTCGTCATGTTCCACGGCTCAGGAGGAAGCGCGGAAAAAGTGTTGCCGTTCCTCGAAGAGCATGCCGAAAGAAATCGCTTTCTTCTTCTTGTGCCGCAATCAATTTACCCCACATGGGATCTTACGATAGGCGGTAATGGCCCCGACCTGGAGCGGTTGAATAGCGCGCTTGTCGAGGTTGCGTCGCACTATTTGATCGACCCTGAACGCTTTGGTTTTGCCGGTTTCTCAGATGGCGCAAGCTACTCGCTGTCGATTGGCCTGACCAACGGCGATCTCGTGAGCCACGTCATCGTGTTTTCGGGCGGTTTCATGAATGTATACATGCCCGTTGGCATGCCGTTGGTATTTCTCGCGCATAGCCCTGAAGACGAACAGCTTCCGATTGACACCAGCGGACGGGCGCACGTTGCCAAGCTGAGGGACGGCGGCTACAACGTCGAGTATGTCGAGTTTCACGGCAACCACGCCATTCAGCCGCCGATCGTCAAACTGGCGGTCGAATTCTTTCTTACCCGAACCGCGGGCGGCGATCGCCAATATCAAGCGCCAGCTCAAAAAAAAAAGTGACTAACGCCTTATCCGGCCCCAGAAATGCAGGATCAGGCTTTTAAGGCGGCATGTCTAAATCGGCCGGGGCTTTTTTCCTATTTTGATGTAGAAGTAGCGAGTTCGCCAAAGGCCATGCGAACCGGAATTGTGCCGTATCAGTAATTACCGGTTGCCTGATTTTCTTCAAATTTCTAGAAACATAAATTCTTCCCGTTTCGCTTAATAGCGCGTATGCTGGTTTGTGCCAATTGGCATATAACTGTAGCAGTTCACGGAGTACTTCCATGGCAAAAGGTCAACTACGCGGAAACCGCGAAACAAAAAAACCAAAGCAACCCAAGAAACCCGCTGTGCCGGCATCGCCTTTTGGCGGAGCCACGTCCAGAGCCGGCTCGCAGACATCCGAACCCAAGAAGAAATAAACCGAAGCGCCTCTACACTCGTCCGCAATCAAAAGATATCGAAGAGTTTCATTTGCTCATAGCCCTCGCACGAGAATGGAGGCGTAGAATTTTCGGGAGCGTGACCGCCATGCGGCAGATGTTCCCGGTATATTCGGAAGCGTGAAAAAAGCCAACCCGTCAGGGTTGGCTTTTTACTTACCGGAGAGCGACGAGCATTCTCAACTACTCTACAGAAACTGGAAACATCCTCAAATATCGATGTTGCCTGCCAGCAGGGCAAAGTTTTCAATGAATGCGCGGCGCGGCTCGACGTTGTCGCCCATCAGCGTAGTGAAAATCTGGTCGGCGGCGATCGCGTCTTCAATTTGCACCTTCAGCAGGCGACGCACCGTCGGATCCATGGTTGTTTCCCATAACTGGTCGGGGTTCATCTCGCCAAGGCCCTTATAACGCTGCTTCGAGACGCCGCGCTCGGCTTCGGCGCGCAGCCACTCCATCGCCTGGTGAAAGTCGGTGATGGAAATTTCACGCATTCTGTCGCCTTCGCCGCGACGCACGAAAGCGCCCGGTCCGATCAAGCCCTGAAAAGTAACGGCAGCCGTTGTGAGCGCCCGGTAGTCGGGGCCCTGCACGAAATCGTCATTGATCTTGGTGAGCTTGATGTTGCCGTGATGCATGCGCTTGATGCACAAGACGAACTCCTCCGACAGCGCCTCGGTGCTGACGGTAACCTGCACCGCCGGATCATTGATGGCGCGTTCCATGTCGGCTGCGGATCGTTCTGCATCCGGCATGGAGTCGAGATTCACCGTGACGCCGGTCATGATCGCGGTCAAGGCAGCGGAATCAATCAGCCGGGACAGCCGCATGATAATGCCGTTGGCGAGGTTGTACTGGCGGACCATTTCGGACAGTGCGTCGCCGCCGATCGGAGCTGCGCCTTCTTGCGGTATGAGCGCAGCGCCGTTAAGCGCGATCGACATCATATGGCTGGCTTCCTCAAGGTCATCCTTCAGGTAACGCTCGTCGCGGCCCGATTTGATCTTGTACAACGGCGGCTGCGCGATGTAGATATGGCCGCGTTCGACCAACTGCGGCATCTGGCGGTAGAACAGCGTCAGGAGCAGGGTGCGGATATGCGCGCCATCGACGTCGGCATCCGTCATGATGATGATTCGATGATAGCGCAGCTTGGCCACGTCGAATTCATCCGGGCCGATGCTGGTGCCGAGCGTCGCGATCAGGGTCGTGATCTGCTCGGATGAAAGCATCTTCTCGAATCGCGATTTTTCAACGTTCAGCACTTTTCCGCGCAACGGCAGGATTGCCTGGAACTTGCGGTCGCGGCCCTGCTTGGCGGAGCCGCCAGCCGAATCGCCCTCGACGATATACAGTTCGCACAACGCCGGATCTTTTTCCTGGCAGTCGGCGAGCTTGGACGAAAGACCGAGTCCGTCCATGACGCCTTTGCGCCGTGTCAGGTCGCGCGCCTTGCGCGCCGCTTCGCGCGCGCGCGCAGCCTCGACGATCTTGCCGCAGATGATCTTCGCGTCGTTGGGCTTTTCCTGCAAATAGTCGTGCAGGGTCTTCGCGACGATTTCTTCCACCGGGCCGCGCACTTCGGAAGAAACCAGCTTGTCCTTGGTTTGCGAGCTGAATTTCGGTTCTGGCACCTTGACCGACAATACGCACGTCAGTCCTTCGCGCATGTCGTCGCCGCTAACCTCGACCTTGGCTTTCTTCGCCAACTCGTGTTCCTCGATGTAACGGTTGATCACGCGCGTCATCGCGGCACGCAGCCCGGTCAGGTGGGTGCCGCCGTCGCGCTGGGGGATGTTGTTGGTGAAGCACAGCACCTGCTCGTTATAGCTGTCATTCCACTGCATCGAAACGTCGACGCTGACGTTCGTGTCGTGTTCGGACATTCTCTCGCCAGTCGCCTGGAATACGGTCGGATGCAGCACACTCTTGCCGCGGTTGATGTATTCAACGAAGCCGCGCGTGCCGCCCTCGAACGCGAATGTTTCTTCCTTGCCGGAACGCTGGTCGGTCAGGCGGATGCGCACGCCGTTGTTCAGGAAGGATAGCTCCCGTATGCGCTTGGCCAGGATTTCATACTGGAATTCGACCTGCGTGAAAATTTCCTCGTCAGGCCAGAACTGCACTTCGGTGCCGCGTTTCTGCGTATCGCCGAGAACCTTGATGGGGGTGCATTCGACCCCGTCTATGATGGCGATTTCTTGGTTTTGCGGTATGCCGCGCACGAATTCCATATAGTGCTTCTTGCCGTCGCGCCGAACCGTCAGCTTGAGCAGCTTCGACAAGCCATTCACGCACGATACGCCGACGCCGTGCAGCCCGCCGGATACCTTGTACGAGTTTTGGTCGAACTTGCCGCCGGCGTGCAACTCGGTCATTACGATTTCAGCCGCGCTGCGCTTGGGCGTATTTTTGTCTTCGAACATGATGCCGGTCGGCACCCCGCGTCCATTGTCGGCGACGGAAATCGAGTTGTCGGCATGAATTGCCACCTGGATTTCGGTACAGAACCCTGCCAGCGCCTCGTCGATTGAATTGTCGAGCACTTCGAATACAAGATGGTGCAGGCCGGTGCCATCGGACGTGTCGCCGATGTACATGCCAGGCCGCTTGCGTACTGCTTCCAGACCTTCCAGGATCTGGATCGACGATGCTCCGTATTCGTCCTGCTGTTGAGTATTATTGCCTTGTTGCGTATTTGACATTGAACTGCCTTCTAAAAAACTGCACTTTGCTCTGCGAATGCAGGCAAAACGGCTTTTCTGGATACGTATTACAAAAGCTCACAACAGGTTCCAGCACCTGTTGCCGGGGCGTACCGATGCACTCAGATGCGCATCGGCATTACTACATATTTGAAATCGGCATTGTCGGGAATCGAAATCAGCGCTGACGAATTGGCGTCGCCGAGCGCAATGTTGATGCTGTCGCATTTCAGATTTCCCAGCACGTCCAGAAGATAGGTGACGTTGAAGCCAACATCGATGCTGTCGCCGCCGTAGTCGATTTCCATTTCCTCGACCGCCTCTTCTTGCTCGGCATTGGTCGAGCTAATCTTAAGGCTGCCTGGCGCGACGATGCAGCGAATGCCCTTGAATTTGTCGCTGGTCATGATGGCAGCCCGTTGCAGCGAGCGCTGCAGCATTTCACGCGAAAGCGTAAAGTTATTCTTATAGCCCTTCGGAATGACGCGTACATAATCGGGGAATTTACCCTCTACCAGCTTGGAAATAAGTTCGACATCGTCAAACGTAAATTTGATCTGGTTGCTGGCCATTTCAAGCTGGACCAGTCTATCGGTTTCTTCCAGCAAACGCTGCAATTCCAGGATGGTCTTGCGCGGAATGATTACTTCCTGGCGCGGGAAATCCTGGTCGGTTTCAACCTGGCAGAACGCAAGCCGGTGACCATCGGTCGCAACCGCCGTGACGCTTTTGCCCTCCACCACCAGCAGCATGCCGTTCAGGTAGTAGCGAATATCCTGCTGCGCCATTGCAAAATGGATCATGTTGAACAGGTGGCGCAACGTTTTTTGCGGCATCGTGACAGTTGCGTCGTATTTTTCTGCCTGTGCAACGGTCGGGAACTCCTCGGGCGCCAGCGTCTGCAAAGCAAAACGCGATTTTCCAGACTGGACGGTAAGACGCTTGTCTACCAACGTCATCGAGACATCAGCCGAATCCGGCAAGGAACGAAGAATATCGACCAGCTTGCGCGCAGCAACCGTTGTGGCGGCGCTCTCGCCGCCCGAGCCGACTTCTGCGTGAGTCGTGATCTGAACTTCGGTATCGGTAGACAGGAAAGACACCTGGCCGCCTTCCTTGCGAATAAGAATATTGGCCAGAATCGGCAAGGTATGTCTCCGCTCGACGATACCGCTTACCATCTGCAGTGGACGAAGAAGGTTATCTCTGCTGGTCTTTACCAATTGCATATCCCTATCCTTGGAAAATAAAATTAATCATGTACAGGTCGGGCAACCTGAATCCGTCTATAACAAAAAACTCTCTCACATACAGGCGCACTCAAGGCGCAATCGCGCAGTCAGCGCGCGGTCGGCAAATAGAGGCTTCAATTTGCAGGAAGCGCAATACTGTCGGCATCGATTACGCCAAGGTCGCCTTTGCAATCCCCTTGTTTGGGAGATGAACCGTATTACATCATCCGGCGCAACTTTCATCCATATTCGGAACCATGCCGATGCATGTTTTATGGCTCAAACGCAACAGCCGTCAGGAATTTCGTCGCGCCGGAAATGCTTGCTAGCCTTTTAGCGTCTGTTCCAGCACATGCAGTTCGTGGTTGCATTCCGGATTCTTTACACGGTCCTGGGTAATTTTCCTCACCGCATGCAAAACAGTCGTATGGTCGCGTCCGCCGAACAGCTCGCCGATTTCGGGCAGGCTCTTCTGCGTCAATTCCTTGGCCAGATACATCGCAATCTGCCTCGGCCGGGCAATGTTGGCCGGACGCCGCTTCGAATACATGTCCGCTACCTTTATGTGGAAAAAGTCAGCAACCGTCTTCTGAATGTTTTCAACCGAGATCTGCCGATTCTGCACCGACAGCAAATCTTTCAATGCTTCCTTGACCACATCGATCGTGATGTCGCGGCCGTGAAAACGAGAGTACGCCAGAATCTTGCGCAATGCCCCTTCCAGTTCGCGCACGTTGGAACGCAGGTGCTTGGCGACGAAAAAGGCAACGTCGTCGCTAAAATTGACGCCTTCCTGGTTGGCTTTCTTCAGCAGGATCGCAACCCTCATCTCCAGTTCGGGCGGTTCAATGGCGACTGTCAGGCCGGAATCAAAGCGCGAAGTCAGCCGGTCGTCCATGCCGGTGATTTCCTTCGGATAGGTATCACTGGTGATAATGATCTGCTTCTTGGCCGCGATCAGCGCCTCGAACGCGTAGAAGAATTCTTCTTGCGTCCGGCTTTTGCCGGCGAAAAACTGAATGTCATCAATCAACAGCATGTCGAGCGAATGATAGTAGCGCTTGAAGTCGTCAAATCCCTTGCGCTGGTAAGCCGTCACCACGTCGCGCACATACTGTTCGGCATGAATATAACGAATCTTGGCGTTGGGCTGTTCGCTCAGTACCTGGTTGCCGATGGCATGAATCAAATGCGTCTTGCCCAGGCCCACTCCGCCGAAGAAATAAAGCGGGTTGTACGATACGCCGGGATTGTTCGCAACCTGAATCGCGGCGGCACGCGCCAACTGGTTGGCCTTGCCGGTCACAAAACTGTCAAATGTCATTTCAGCATTGACGCGGCTCTGTTCGCGCCGGGGCGGAACCTCGACTTCGCGGAATTGTTCGCGCGCGTCGTCACTGCCGTGCACAATGCCGGGCCCTTTTAGTGCGACAGGTAATGCCGGCTTTGCCTGCGAGCGCAACTTCGGGTCAAGCACGATCTGTATTTCAATCGGCATGTCCCAGAACTGCGACGCCAGCGTCTTGATCCTGCTGGAAAATTGCGTTTTGACCCAGTCCAGCTTCAATCGGTTAGGCGCTGCAATACGCAGTAGGCCATTCTCGTAATCGAGCGGAATCAACGGTTTTATCCACGCGCTGTACTGCTGGGGAGTGAGTTCCAACTCCAATTGTGACGAACAGGCCTGCCAAAAATTATCCATGAGTCGTCTATCTGAAATTCGCGAAAGAGCTTGAATCCCTTTCTTATTAATTGCTTCGGCGCGAATTGAGTCCACTTTCAATCATCGGCAACCTTGTCGGCCTCGCTCTGTCTGCAGCGCGGCCTATAGTTTTTCAATTGCAGATGATCGTGGATGGACTGGCAATTCGGGCCCATTTTTTACTTCAAACCGAAATAAAACGGTTTTTATCGCTTGCGATTCTTAGGTATTCACAGCCAAGTTCAGGCGACCCCCCGACACTCAAAATATTGCATGTGCGGGCATTGTGAAAATCGTCTCGGCAAACGGCCTAAAAGACCAACCATTTTACTCTTTTTTAGAAAAGTTATCCACAGGCAAGTGCATATTTACGCAAGGCCAATATGATCTAGTTACAGGGCATCTATTGACAAAGTGACGAAGAATACGGTTTAATTGCAGGTTCTCTGCTCGTTGATTGATGTTTCTGTTGTGGCGATAGCTCATTCCTGTCTGTTTTGAATTGAGTTCCGCGTCAGGCAGGCAAGATTCGTCGGTCAAACGATACAAGGGCATTTACCGATTTATTTCTGCTGATTAGCGAGACCACCATGAAACGTACTTACCAACCTTCCGTCGTTCGCCGCAAGCGCACTCATGGCTTTCGTGCACGTATGGCAACCCGGAGCGGTCGCGCTGTGCTCAATGCACGCCGCGCCAAAGGCCGCAAGCGCTTGGCTGTATAGCCTGGCGGCGCTGTAATGCTGGCTGTGTGACTGAAAAATATTCACGCGATCGGCGCATCGTTAAAACGGATGATTTTTCATCCGTTTTTCGTTTGCGGCCAAAGCAGAGGACGGTGCATTTTGTATTGTATGCCCGTGCCAACCAGTTATCCCATGCGCGTCTTGGCGTCGTGGTGGCGAAGCGGTTTGCTCCGCGCGCAGTCACGCGCAACATGATCAAGCGAATATGTCGGGAAAACTTCCGGTTGGCCAACTTGCCTGCAACAGATTGCATAGTGCGTCTTTCCAGTCCGGTTAATACACGGGCGCATCCGGCATCAACCGCTGATTTAAAGAAACAGTTGCGGAAAGAAGTACAGCAGTTTTTCCCACCGCATATATTTCCGGAGAAAGCCTTATGAAGTCGCTGCTCCAGAGGTTATTATTGCTTCTTTTACGTGTGTACCAATTGTGCGTCAGTCCGCTACTGGGGCAAAATTGCCGTTTTTACCCGAGTTGTTCCAGTTATGCCATAGAGGCGATCACCGAATACGGCGCCGGGAAAGGCTGTTTCATGGCAGCAAAGCGCTTGTGCAAGTGTCATCCGTGGCATCCGGGCGGGTTTGATCCCGTGCATAAAAAAACCACCTCGACGTCTTACGAAAACGTCGGCGGTTGCAATCATTCTTGACAAAGATAGTTATGGATATCAGACGACGTACCATCCTGTGGCTTGTGCTGGCGGTTTCGCTGTTCATGCTATGGGACAACTGGCAGGTTTCCAAAGGAGGTTCTTCGGTTTTCCGCCGCGGTGGGGAAGAAACGAAGCAGGCTGCTTCTCCGAAGAACAAGACCGATGTGACTTCGCCTTCAGCGCAGTCGGCGGCGGTTCCAATGACTTCCCAGTCCGGAAGCAGGGAAGTCGTTAAAAACGAATTGATTACGATTACGACCGACGTCATTACTGCCCAGTTTGCCACTGTCGGCGGCGTATTGCAGCATCTGGAATTGTTGCAGCATAGAGACAAAGTCGATCCAAGCAAGAATATGGTGCTGTTCGATGAAAGTCCTAACCACACCTATCTTGCGCAAACCGGATTGGTTGGCAACAATTTACCGAATCACAGGACTCCGTTCACGGTCAAGCCCGGTCCGCGCTCGCTGGATGGCGCAAATGAACTGCAGCTGGTCATGCAGGCCGAACAGGGCGGCGTCGTCCTGACGAAGACGTTTACGTTCCATCGCGGCGATTACACGATCAACGTCAAGCACGAGATAACCAACCGCACTTCGGCTCCGATCGATCCATCGCTTTACCTGCAACTGGTGCGCGACGGCAGCAAGCCGGAAGGCGAATCAATGTTTGCCAGCACTTTTACCGGTCCGGCTGTCTACACCGAGTCCAGTAAATTCCAGAAGCTCGATTACGAGAAGATCGAAAAAGGCAAGGAAGAGCATGCGACCAAGGCTGACAACGGCTGGATCGCCCTGGTGCAACATTACTTTGTCACGGCATTTATTCCGCAGGACAAGCTTGAGCGCGAAATCTTCACTCGGAAAGTCGATACCAACTTGTATGCCATTGGCGATATTTTGCCCGTAGGCACTGTTGCGCCCGGCGCAACGGCCACGATCGACGCGCGCCTCTTTGCGGGGCCGCAGGATTCAGCCATGCTCGACAAGGTTGCTCCCGGCCTGGAACTGGTCAAGGACTACGGCATGCTGACCATCATTGCAAAGCCGATTTTCTGGCTGATGACGCAGATTCAGAAAGAAGTCGGCAATTGGGGCTGGACCATTATTGTATTGACGATTCTGATCAAGCTCGCTTTCTTCCCGTTGGCATCGGCCAGCTACCGCAGCATGGCCAACATGAAGAAGGTCACGCCGAAAATGCAGGCGATTCGCGAGCGCTACGAGAACGACAAACCGCGCCGGAATCAGGAAATCATGGCACTGTACAAGGCCGAAAAGATCAATCCGGTCGGTGGATGTATGCCTGTCGTTGTGCAGATCCCGGTCTTCATCTCGCTATACTGGGTTCTGCTGGCCAGCGTGGAAATACGCAATACTCCCTGGCTTGGCTGGATTCAGGATCTTGCCGCGCCGGACCCCTACTTCATCCTTCCGATAATCATGGCGGTTTCGATGTTTGTGCAGCAAAGGATGAGTCCTCCGCCGCCAGACCCTGTACAGGCGAAGATGATGTTGTTCATGCCGCTCGTCTTTTCGATCACGTTCTTCTTTTTCCCGGCGGGTCTGGTGCTTTACTGGGTGGTCAATAATCTGCTGTCGATTGCGCAGCAATGGTGGGTCACCAAACGATTCGAGAAGAAAAATGCCTGATCCCGGTGTTTGCTGAATTCCTAAAAGCCCATGCTTGCATGGGCTTTTTTGCGTCGGACGCGCCAATAGGCGAGAATGGACTTGACTATGAATAAACCGATGATCTGGTTGTTTGACCTCGATAACACATTGCATGATGCGTCACACTTGATCTTTCCGAAGATCACCCTGAACATGAACGAATTCATCGGCAAGTTGCTGGGCGATGGGGAAGCTCCGGCAGAGCCCGAAGTGGTGAACTCAGTCCGACTGACCTACTGGAAGCGCTATGGCGCTACGTTGCTTGGAATGATCAAGCACCACGGCGTAAGCCAAGAGGATTTTCTACGCGAAACGCATCGATTCGATGATTTGACTTCCATGATCCGGGTAGAACGAGGTCTTGGCCGTTTTTTGGCCCGGCTAACGGGCCGCAAGATCCTGCTTACCAATGCGCCGGAAAAATATTCGAAAGACGTAATGCGCCACCTCGGCCTGCACCGGCATTTTGCCAAGCATATTGCTATCGAATCAATGCGCGTACATGGTCAACTACGGCCGAAGCCATCCAAGTTGATGCTGCGTAAGCTCCTTGCGAAAGAAAAAATAGCTCCCGCCCGATGCGTCTTGGTTGAGGACACAGCGGTCACCTTGAAAGCTGCCAAGGCGGTTGGCATGAAAACCGTTTTGGTCACGCAATATCTCGGGACACACCGCAAACCGAATTTCGATGCGGCAAATATGCGACAGCCGGCATATAGAAATCGTCCCGCATATGTCGATGTAAAAGTACAATCGGTAAGACAACTATCGCCGCGCCTTAATCGGTTGCGCTAGTCTTTGCGGATCCTTCATTGCTTTCATAACCAATTTATGAGCACTATCAAGCCGGGCGAGCGTAAGCTGCAAATCCTTCAGGCCCTGGCCGCGATGTTGGAACAGCCATCCGCAGGAAAAATTACGACGGCGGCCCTGGCCGGCAGGCTGTCTGTTTCCGAGGCTGCGCTTTACCGTCACTTCGCCAGCAAGGCGCAGATGTTCGAGGGATTAATCGATTTTATAGAATCAACCGTATTCGGGCTAATCAACCAGATCGTCGAGCAGCAGGAAAACGGTCTTTCGCAAGTGCAGGCGATCGCGACAATGCTTTTGAGCTTCGCCGAACGCAACCCGGGCATGACGCGCGTGCTGATCGGAGACGCGCTGGTCAATGAAAATGAACGCTTGCAAGCGAGAATGAACCAGTTTCTTGAACGCATCGAGTTGGCGATCAAGAACAGCCTGCGCATAGCTGTTTCGCAAGGCAGCTCCGGAGAAGAAGACGCGAATGCGCGCGCCGGTTTGATAACGGATTTTATCGTGGGTCGCTGGCATCGTTTTGCCAAGACCGGATTTCGGAAAAATCCTTCAGAAGGGTCTAAGGCGCAGATCGCATTACTTCTGGCCGGATAGCAAAAAAGTCGTATTGATGGACGCTCTTCGATATATCCAATACAAGAGCTATATGGAAGAATTATCCATTGAGTTGCCCTGACCTGCTCCCCGAGATTAGTACGGCAATGATGTAGAGTCTGCCCTTGGGAGGTAGACATGAAAAGGCGTTTTACAGAAGAGCAAATAATCGGCATTTTGAAAGAAGCCGAAACGGGCATGAAGGTCATGGAGCTCTGCCGCAAGTATGGCATCAGCGACGCCACCTACTACAACTGGAAGGCTAAATTTGGCGGCCTGACGGTTTCCGATGCGCAGCGGTTAAAAGCGCTCGAAACGGAGAATGCCAAGCTAAAGCGTTTGCTGGCGGAGTCGATGCTCGACAACGCTGCATTAAAGGACGTAGTAAGCCGAAAGTGGTAGGCCCACAAGCCAAGCGTGCAGCAGTCTTGTATTTGATGACAGCCCATCCGCTGGGTGTCACACGCGCTTGTGGGCTCATCGGAATATCCCGGTCGTTGTATCGCTACCAGACCAAACGCCCAGATGATGGCGAGTTAAAGCAGCGCTTGTCGGAACTGGCAGGGCAAAAGCGGCGCTATGGCTATCGCCGGCTGCATGTTCTCTTGTGTCGGGAAGGATGGGAGATTAATCACAAGCGCACATACCGCGTCTATCATGAGGCAGGTCTGATGGTGCGCAGACGCAAGCGCAAACGGATTGCCGGTGTAGAGCGGCAGATACTAGTGATAGCCCAGGCGCCCAACCAAAGCTGGTCGATGGATTTTGTGTCGGATGGCTTTGTCGATGGGCGGCGACTGCGGTGTTTGAATATCGTGGATGATTTTACGAAGCAGTGTTTGGCAATCGAGGTGGATACATCGCTGCCCGGTCGGCGCGTTGTTTCCGTGCTGGAGCGGCTGGCAGAAGGTTGGGGATTGCCCAAGTCGGTGACCGTGGATAACGGCCCGGAATTTATCAGCAAGGCACTGGATGAGTGGGCTTATCGCAAGCAATTGCGACTGCGCTTCATTCAGCCCGGCAAGCCACAGCAAAATGCCTACATCGAAAGCTTCAATGGCAAATTCAGGGATGAATGCCTAAACGAGCATTGGTTTTTATCGATGCGGCATGCACGACAGGTGATTGAAGCATGGCGTCAGGAATACAATGATGAGCGGCCGCATAGCTCGCTGGGCTATCTGACACCAAACAAATTCGCAAACAATTTTTTAACCGCAGACTCCATGTCGAGTTCGGACTAAATTGGGGAGCAGGTCAGCCCCATTGCAAGAGTATGATGGGTAACGTAATATTGACTCGATTTAAATCACTGTTTTTATCGTTTTGTTGTTGGGTTTAGTTTGTACCGATTTGCGACCATTTCAGGGACTGCCAGCAAACAAAGTGGAATGCTAGAATAATTGGAGTCGGTAAACCATCATGAATGAAAATATCGCAGACAGGTTGCGCTACTGCACGACATTGCCGAGTCTGCCTGCGGTCGCAATCAGAATCATTGATCTGGCTAATAATCCAGATACCAACATGGCGCAAATTGCCGACCAGGTTGCGCTCGACCCCGCTCTTGCCGCCAAATTCCTGAGAGTTGCCGTTTCCCCGCTTTTTCGCAGTCGGCGCGCCACGACAAGCGTGCGGCAGGCAGTGAGCCTGCTGGGGACCCACGGAGCGATCATGATTGCCCTCTCATTCTCGCTTACCCAGTCGTTCCGCAACCAGGTAAAGGGTGCAAACGTTGACAGTCTTTCTTTCTGGCGCCGCGCCATTCTCTCCGCCTTGTCGGCACGGGTGCTAGGCGAAAAACTCGGCCTGAAAAGGGTGGACGAACTGTTCCTGGCGGGGTTATTGCAGGACATCGGAATCCTTGTAATGGACGTGGTGGCGCCGGACGAGTATGCGGAAATCTTCAACCAGGAACTGGATGGGGACGCCCTGCTGAGCGCTGAGCGCGAAAAATTCGGGATCGGTCATGATGAGATCGGGCATTGGCTGCTGCAGAAATGGAAGCTTCCAAAGTATCTTGCCTTGTCCTGCCTGGCACGCAACGATCAGGCCCGGCAAGCTGAAGACGCGACGAACATGACATCGTGCGTTGCCGTATCGAGTTATATTGCCGACAGCCTGCTCAGGCATGAGGACGCGGACGTGGCAGCCAATACCGCCAGAAAAGCACAAGAATTGCTGGGGTTGGAGCAAAATGATTTCAGCAATGTATTGGAAAAGGTAATGGCAATCCTGCCGGAAATTGCCGATTTGTTTGACGTTCCGGTACTGAGCACGTCTGACATTGCTTCCCTCATGGTGGAGGCAAATGATCTGCAATTGTTGCGCAACCTGAACAAGTCGGGTGAACTGGAAGGGTATTCTCAGCGCGACGCGCTGACCGGTGCGCATAACCGCGGTTATCACGATACCGTATTCCAGCGCGAATTCGACCTTGCCACGCGCCATGGCTGGCCGCTCTCGGTCGCAATGCTCGACCTTGATCATTTCAAGGCCGTCAATGACACCTTCGGTCATCCCGCCGGAGACGCGGTTCTCATTTCAGTTGTGCGCACAGTGCAAAGCCAGCTTCGTCCAGACGATATTTTCGCTCGTTATGGCGGCGAGGAATTCGTCCTGATACTGCCCGGCATGCCATTGGATTCCGCAGTCCGGCTACTTCTGCGCCTGAAAGAAAGCATTGCATCAGTTCCGCATCTGTATCAGGGCAGCAGGCAGATTACCGTTACCACCTCCATCGGACTGGCCGCCCATATGGATCAGGGCGTGCAATTCTCCAGTACGGAGGAAATGATACACGCGGTTGACAAGTCGCTGTATGCCGCCAAAAAAGCCGGCCGCAACCAGATAGAAATCTGGGGCGCGGTCAGCAACCAAAAATGACGATGGATCTCTCCTTGTTTGTTTTCCCCGCGAGTCCGCTGGCTATCGTGATAGCGGCGATCTTCGGACTCTTGATAGGCAGCTTTTTGAATGTCGTGATTTATCGCGTGCCGAAGATGATGCAACGCGAATCGGACAATTACATTGCCTTCGAAAGCGACAAGCCGGTACCGCACTCTGACCGTTTCAATTTGCTGGTTCCGCGCTCAGCCTGTCCGCACTGCGGCCACGGCATTACCGCTTTTGAGAATATTCCGGTTTTGAGCTACCTCTTGCTGGGCGGTAAATGCAGCAAGTGCAAGGCCGTCATTCCGCTGCGCTACCCGCTGATAGAACTGTTTACGGGCATACTCTCCGCGCTTGTGGTCTGGCGCTTTGGCGCAGGCGCCAAAGGCTTGTCGGCGCTGGCATTTACTTACTTCCTGATCGCACTGACTTTCATCGATGCCGATACGCAACTGTTGCCGGATGACCTGACGTATCCGCTTCTATGGTGCGGCTTGCTGTTTAACCTGAACGGCACTTATGTGACCTTGCATGACGCTGTAATCGGGGCCATCGCCGGTTACCTGTCGCTTTGGACGATCTACTGGCTGTTCAAATTGACGACCGGCAAGGAAGGCATGGGCTATGGCGATTTCAAATTGCTGGCCGCGCTGGGTGCATGGTTCGGCTGGGTCATGCTCCCCGTCATCATTTTGCTGTCATCGGTTGTAGGGGCCGTGGTAGGTATCGGATTGATCGTGTTTACGAAGCGAGGCCGCGACAATCCGATTCCGTTCGGTCCGTATCTGGCTGCTGCCGGGATAATTGCACTCTTCTACGGCAGACCTTTGCAGCAGGCTCTCTTCGGACTCTTGTATTGATGGCGACGGATTCCTTTAATAAATTGGCGCCGCGCAGGTTCTCGGTCGGGCTCACCGGAGGCATCGGCAGCGGCAAAACTACCGTAGCAAACCTGTTCGCCGACCGCGGCGCCAGCATTGTTGATACCGACGCGATTGCGCATTCGCTGTCCGCTCCTGACGGCTTGGCAATTCCAGCCATTCGGGCACAATTTGGAGATGACTTCATCAATCCGGACGGCTCGATGAATCGTGCAAGAATGCGTGAACGCGTCTTTTCCGATCCTCCTGCGCGAAAAACCCTGGAAGCGATTCTTCATCCGCTGATAAGGAGCGAATCCGACCTCGCCATGAAGGAAGCGCCGGGTGAATATGTCATTTTCGTTGTCCCTCTTCTGGTGGAATCGTCAGAGTGGAGAATACGGGTGGCGCGAATCCTGGTGGTGGACTGTCCGGAGGACGTGCAAATCCGGCGCGTGGTCGCCCGCAACGGAATGAGCGAAACAGCGGTGCGCGCGATCATGTCGACACAGGCTGCGCGCGCGGAGCGGTTGGCTGCCGCTGACGATGTGATAGTCAATGACGACGGAGCCGCAAAACTTATTCCGGAGGTAGACCGCCTGCACCAGTTGTACAAGATGCTGGCGGCAGCAAGCAAAGCATAAATTTATAATTAAAGGCGGTAGCGTTTGTAATTTTTCGCTGCTTCATTCAGAATCACATGATGTTCATCGGGCAAATGAAAGAGAAATCGTTTTGATTATCTACGAATACCCTTTCAACGAGCGTGTCCGCACGTTGTTGCGATTGGAAGACCTGCACGAAAAGTTCACGTACTTCCTGCATCAGGAGCACTCTTTTCAACATCATATTGCGATTGCGACTATTTTCGAAATGCTGGAAGTCGCTGGTCGCGTCGATCTGAAATCCGACCTGCTGCAAGAACTGGAACGGCAAAAGCAAACCCTGATGAGTTTTCGATCGCATCCGAATGTACAGGCCGAAGCGCTGAATACGATTCTGGACGAGTTGGAGCAAGTTAGCGTTGCCCTGGCTGCTTCGCAGGGAAGAACCGGTCAGAATATTCGCGAAAACGAATGGCTGATGAGCATACGCGGACGCACCATTATTCCAGGCGGAGCCTGCGAGTTTGACCTGCCGTCGTATTATGCGTGGCAACAGCGATCGCCGCAGCAACGCTTTGCCGATATAGCAAACTGGTTTGCGCCGCTGTCGCCGCTTTTTAGCGCCCTTAGCTTGGTGTTGCGTCTTCTGCGCGACTCGGGTCAACCGGTCAAGATAAGCGCGCAGGCGGGCAGCTACCAGCAGATGTTGCAGGGCCGCGTATACCAGATGCTGCGCCTGAATGTAGATGCAAATCGCGGCGCTATTCCGGAAATATCCGCTAATAAATATATGTTGTGGGTACGCTTTACCTCGCAGGACGGCGACCTGAAACCGAAAGTATTCGAAGATGATGTTCCGTTTGAGCTTACCCTCTGCAATTTCTGAGAGTTTCCCATGCCCCCGATAGTGATGTGCCCCACCTGCGGAAAAAAAGTCGAGTGGACGGAAAAGAATCCGTATCGTCCTTTCTGTTCCGAACGCTGCAAGCAAATTGACTTGGGCGCCTGGGCCGAGGAGAAATACAAGGTTCCGGCCGCAGATAATCCTGAAGAGGGAGACGAAGAAGGAAATCAGCAGGATTGATTTCAAGCAATTCTTGACTCCTGATGTACTTAATTGATGCCTGCGTTGTACTTCATGCCATGCGATAATATTTTTTTGTACGGACTGGCAAAAAAGGCGGATCGGCCGTCTTCTTTCTCAGACCGCAGAATGGCAGGTAAATATGTTACTGATGATCGACAATTACGATTCATTCACCTACAACCTGGTCCAGTACTTTGGGGAACTGGGGGTTGAGGTGCGCACCTTTCGCAACGATGCGATAACGATCGATGAAATCGCTGCGATGAAGCCGGGCCACATATGCATTTCGCCTGGCCCGAAGACGCCAGCGGAAGCGGGTATATCGGTGCCGGTTCTGCAGCATTTTGCGGGCAAGATTCCGATTCTGGGCGTCTGTCTCGGCCATCAGGCAATTGGCGCCGCGTTCGGCGGCAAGGTTATTCGTGCGCAGGAAATCATGCACGGCAAGACTTCCATGGTGACGCATAAAGAGCTGGGAGTTTTTCGCGGCTTGCCGAATCCGTTTACCGTCATTCGTTACCATTCGCTTGCAATCGAACGCAAATCGCTGCCCGACTGCCTGGAAATCACTGCCTGGACCGATGACGGCGAAATCATGGGTGTCCGGCACAAGGAACTTGCGGTGGAAGGTGTCCAGTTTCACCCCGAGTCGATTCTTTCCGAGCACGGCCACGCGCTGCTTAAAAACTTCGTGTCCGCATGACGTTGCGGCGTAGCATCCTGCGCCGCATTCTTACCTAATTTTTTATGTCTATTACACCTCAAGAAGCCTTGTTGCGCTGCATCGAGCACCGCGAAATCTTTCATGACGAAATGTTGTCGCTGTTTCGGTGCCTGATGAACGGAGAGATGTCGCCGGTCATGATCGCCGCTCTGACGATGGGGCTCAGGGTCAAAAAAGAAACTGTCGGCGAGATTGCCGCTGCCGCGCAGGTAATGCGCGAATACTCGACCAAAGTCACGGTTGCCGAGCCGGAAAAATTGCTCGATATCGTAGGCACCGGCGGCGACGGGGCGCATACGTTCAATATATCCACCGCTTCGATGTTTGTCGCCGCGGCAGCCGGCGCCCGCATCGCCAAGCATGGAGGACGCAGCGTTTCATCCTCATCCGGGAGTGCCGACGTGCTGGAAGCTCTCGGCGTCAATATCAACCTTCAGCCGGAACAGATCTCTCAGTCGATCGACCAGACCGGGATTGGCTTCATGTTCGCGCCAAATCATCATGCGGCGATGAAGCACGCGGCGGCGGTGCGCCGTGAACTCGGCGTGCGAACGATCTTCAATATTCTCGGCCCGCTGACCAATCCCGCCCATGCCGCTAACGTGATGATGGGCGTGTTCCATCCGGATCTGGTCGGTATTCAGGTGCGGGTTCTGCAGAAGATGGGCGCGCAACGCGCGCTCGTCGTGTGGGGTCGCGACAATCTCGACGAGGTATCGCTCGGCTCGTCGACGATGGTGGGCGAACTGATTGACGGCAAGATCCGCGAATACGAGATTCACCCGGAAGACTTCGGCATCCCGATGATTGCCACCCGTAACTTTCAGGTTTCGGGAGCCGCCGAATCGAAGCAAAAGATTTTGGAAGCTCTCGAAGATCGTCCCGGCCCGGTACGTGAATTGGTGGCATTGAATGCGGGTGCGGCCTTATATGCGGCCGGCGTTACCGCATCGATTGCCGATGGCCTGGATAAAGCCCGCCAGACGATTGCTTCCGGGGCGGCTCGCGCCAAGATGGATCAGTTCGTTATGGTTACGCAGCGGCTCGGCGCAGGTTGACCGTTTCGCCTTTGCATTTTTCGTTATTACCGATTCAATAAAGCATGTCCGACATCCTGAACAAGATACTGGCTGTTAAAGCCGATGAAGTCGCCGCGGCCAAGAATTACCGATCGCTTGCCAGCCTGCGCCTCGATGTGGAGTCCGACCAGGAAGCGCGACGGGCATTGCGCAGATTCGAAGCTAGCCTGCGCACGAAAATTTCCGAGGGCAAGGCGGGCGTGATTGCCGAGGTGAAGAAAGCCTCGCCGTCAAAGGGGATATTGCGCCCCGATTTCAACCCATCCGAAATTGCAAAGAGCTATGCAGAGCATGGCGCCGCATGCCTGTCCGTACTCACGGACATAAAGTTCTTCCAGGGTTCGCCGGAATATCTGCAGCAGGCGCGCTCCGCCTGTGCTCTGCCCGTAATGCGCAAGGATTTCATCATCGATTTTTACCAAATCTATGAAGCACGCCTCTGGGGAGCGGATGCCATTCTGCTGATAGTCTCTGCTCTCGATGCAGGCCACATGGCCGAACTCGAGGTTTGCGCGCACGAACTTGGCATGAACGTGCTGGTAGAGGTGCATGATGGCGCCGAACTGGATGCGGCATTGCGCTTGAAGACGCCGCTGCTCGGAATCAACAATCGCAACCTGCGTACTTTTGAGACTTCGCTGCAAACTACGCTCGGCCTGCTGCAGAAAATTCCCAAGGACAAGCTGGTTGTGACTGAATCGGGCATACTGAAACCCGACGATGTGAAGCTAATGCGCGACGCCAACGTGCATGCGTTCCTTGTTGGCGAGGCTTTCATGCGCGCGCCCGAGCCGGGTGAAGAACTGGCGCGGCTGTTTGGTTAATTCTGTGCTGAGTTATCTCCGTCTGTTGTAGCCGGAGCCTTCATGCAGATCGGCGAATCGCAATTGCCCGCCAGCCAGACGCCTGCGGTCAGGGGTTTTTGTATTGCTTTTCGATCAGTCCTGAAGCCACGCCTGACGCGCCGCGACTGCGGCCCGCAGCTTGTTCTGGACGGTCAAGGCAAATCGCGGGGCCTTATCCCCATTCAGTTCCACCTCGAATTTCATCAGTTCATCGCGCCGGAATGCATGCACGGTAATTACAGCTCCGACCGGATAGCGCGCCAGCAGCTTATCCACGCCGGCCGCGGGATTGTCCATCGGAACGCGCAGCCCGTCGATCGCAACCAGCAGGTCGCCCGCAGAAAGCCCGGCCCGGTGCGCGGCGCCGCCTTCATATACATTGGCGAGCCTCAAATCGCCGCCCGCATTGACAATACGCGCCTCTAGGCTGGGCTTGTTCAAGCTACGCTCGTCATCCATCGAAACGCCGAAAGAGGCAAGCAACCCGGCTAGAGGCAGCTCGTCGGTGCCGCGCACGTACTGATTGAAAAAACGGCGCAGCTTCAGCCCGCTCATTTCATCAATCAGAGCTTCGATTTCCATCTCCGTAATGCCAAGTCCCGCCGCTGGAGACGCATAGAAGTCACGGCCATAGCGTTGCCATAGCGCACGCATGACGTCATCGAGCGACTTCTGGTTCTTAGTTTTGCTGCGTATGGTCAGGTCGAGCGCTAGCGCCACCAGCGAACCCTTGGTGTAATAGTTGGCCAAGGCGTTCGGCGAATTCTCATCCTGCCGATAGAATTTGATCCAGGCATCGAAGCTTGCGTCCGCAAGGCTTTGTTTATTGCGGCCACTGCCTCGCAGCACGCTGTTGGCAGTTTTGGCTATGCGGCGTAAGTAAGCGCTCACATCTATAAGGCCGCTGCGTACCAGCATCAGGTCGTCGTAATAGCTGGTGAACCCTTCGAATACCCACAGAAGCGGGGTGTAGCTTTCCTTCTGCAGATCGTACGGCGCAAAAGCAGCGGGCTTGATGCGCTTGACATGCCATGTATGAAAATATTCATGGCTGCAAAGGCCGAGAAAGTTTTGGTAGCCTTCGGCAGAATGTCCGCTGCCGATCGCCGGCAGATCACTGCGCGAGCATAGCAATGCAGTTGATGCCCGATGCTCCAGGCCGCCGTAACCATCCCCAACCGCCATGATCAGGAATGTGTAGCGTTTCATCGGCGCCAGCATGCTTTCCGGCTCGAAAAAGGCAATCTGCGTTTCGCACAAGGTCTTCAAGTCGGCCGTAATCCGGCCAACGTCCAGATTCGGGACGCATCCGGTAATGGCGATCTCGTGCGGAACGCCATGCACTTCGAAGCTTGCCAGCACGAAGTTTCCCATTTCGACCGGATGGTCGATCAGTTCGTCATAATCAGTCGCGACATAGCTGCCGAAATCATGGCGCTTCGCTTTCAATTCGGGGAGGGAGGTGGCTATGAGCCATTTTTTGCAGGCAGCGGCGTTGGGGCGGCGGATATCGACCACATGCGGCAGGCTCTCTTGCCCCACCGCACGCAAAAACACGCTTGAGCCGTTGAAGAAAGCATGCGTCTGGTCGAGGTGGGCGGTACGCACCGACAGATCCCACGCATACACGTCGTACCAAAGGGTCAGCGGCCCATTGCAGTGCGCCGCCCGCCACGTGTGCTTGTCGAGCTTTTCAAGCTTGATGATCTTGCCGCCGGATTCGGCGCGGATCTGTACGATGTTTCGGGCGAATTCGCGAATCATGTAGCTGCCGGGTATCCATGCCGGCAGCATGAACATCTGACCATCGGGTGCGGGTAAAGGGATGGTGATCGACACTTCGTACAAGTGACCGGCCAGATCCTTCGGAACTATCGAGTATCGGATTGCGTTTTTCATGAGATTACCCCAGCCTTTTTAAAAGCCCATGCCAAACCGAAACCGGCATACGGCATCGTCCATTGCAGTCTCCGCCCGTCGAATTCAGGCACGCCCGGCCAGAGACTTTCAGCCCCGTATATTTACGGCCAGGAAAGTCAGTAGCAAAGAAGCGACGATAACCGTGGTCAGCCTGCTGCGGAGGAGAAGCAGCCATTCCGGCATGTGATACCACTTGTAGAAGCGCTTGTCGAAATGGTTGGTGATGATGAAGCAGGCCATCATTACCGCGAACCCTAGGCCTATATCGATCAGCACCGCGATCCAGGCCGCTAGCGGCGGGGCAACGCCCCACATCAATACTTTTTTGGTCTGTTCGGCTGACATGTCATGCGTCACTACAGCTGCGCCCCAGTGGATGCCTCCCATGAAGGCCAGGAGCGCCGTACCGTATGCGAGTTGGCCTCGAATGAAGGCGCCGAGCCAGCCCGGATGCACGACCCAACAGGTCAGCGAGATCAGGACGAACGGGGCCAGCCCGATTATCCCGAGAATGCGCGCTAGCCGCCTGTCCGGCAGGTTTTTATTGAATTGAATGCGGGGAAAGTGCATAAA
>Ga0366773_1031_pt1 | contig 21927 bp, 19 predicted proteins | sample BONcelHN113001D8_FD_207071 | JGI IMG/M metagenome (GOLD analysis project Ga0366773, IMG submission 207071) | Enriched cells from coal bed in the Powder River Basin, Montana, United States - BONCAT cells N11 rep2 HSBNCT.N11.300.1.D8 ...
CCGCCAAGAGCAATAGCAGCATACATGAGCGGAATATGTCCTTTGCCGATTCCCAGTGCCGACCAGGTAGCATCCTTGGGTATTAAACTCTTAAGATAAACCAGATTTTCTACCGTAGCAGCTGTTCCGCCGTCAGCGCCGAGGACGAATTGATAATGAGCCGGAGTACGGAGAATGCCTTTTTTAACATAGTGGAAAGAGTTATAGACCATTCCGGCATCGAAGATTTCGATTTCCGGTTTTACATTGTTCTCAAGCATTGTTTGGCCGAGTTTCTCCAAAAATTGAGGGGGATTTAAAAATAGGCTGTTGTGCATCCAATTCATGGAACCGCAATCATAAGACGCCATTTCCGGTTTTAGTTCAATCAGGTGGGCCATGCGGGTTTCATCAGTTGCATGGAGGTCACCTGAGGTTGTGCAGTTGATGACGATATCGCATTTACTTCTGATTAGTTCAACCGTTTCGCGGAATTTGTCTTTGCTCATGGTTCCTTTGCCCTGATCGTCCCGCATGTGCAAATGCGCAATGGCAGCTCCCTCTTTCCAGCACTCATAAACATCGGCAGCGATTTCCTGCGGTGTTAAGGGAATGTTGGGATTGTGCTCTTTTTGGGGCCAGGCTCCGGTAGTTGCCACAGTAATTATTACTTTTTCCATATTCTTCACCTCTTTACATAGTCGCAAATTCTAGGATTGCATTTTACTAATTATGCAAATTACGTGCCAAGTATAAATAAAGAGCCCTTTTTGCGGAATAAGCAGGAGGTAGTACGTCAAATGCCTAAATAGTACAATAATTAAGATGATTTGGTTATTTGGCCTGGAATAATGGCTATTGAGTGTACACGAAAGGGTTAACTGTATGGATAAAAAAGAATTTTCATCGCTGGTTTTCCTGGAAGAGCTGCTCAGCACAAGCCAGCAGCTATCCGGCCAGATCAAGGAAGGCTTAAAGCAGGTAAAGAAGGAATTGGAAGATGCCAAGGAATTCGATTTTCGGCAGCTGGGCGACCACTTGTATGACGGTATTTATTTATCTGACGGCAATGGAACAACCCTATATGTTAATAAGTCATACACCCGGATAACCGGCATTAAAGCTGAAGAAGTAATTGGAAGAAGTGTAAAAGAGCTGTTAGCTGAAGGTGTGTACAAAAATGCCGTAACATTAGAAGTGATTAAACAAAAGAAGCAAGTCAATTCAATGGGCGAGAGCACCAGAAACGGCAAAAAAATGCTTGTAACGGGCAATCCTATTTTTGATGAAAATGGAGAGGTCAAACAAGTCGTTATCATAGACCGGGAAATAACCGATCTGCTTGCAATGAAAGCAGAAATCGAAAGTTCACAAAAGCAGATTATGGCCGTCGAAGAAGACAAAAATAAGAAAAAGAGAGAGCTTGAACATCTGCGCAAACAACAGCTAAATCACAATTTTATTGGCCAAGGCCCGGATATGCAAAAACTGAAAAAATTAATTCAACAAGTATCTAACCTGGATGTTACGATATTGATTACCGGTGAAACGGGCACAGGCAAAGAAGTTGTAGCCAATGAAATATACAGCAACAGCCTGCGAAAGAACGGACCCTTCATTAAAGTGAACTGTGCGGCTATTCCTGCCAACTTGCTGGAAGCGGAGCTGTTTGGCTATGAAAAAGGGGCATTTACAGGTGCGACAAACTCCGGGAAAATCGGGTTATTCGAGCTGGCTGATAAAGGCACCATATTACTGGATGAAATCGGCGATATGCCCATGGAGCTGCAGTCTAAGCTGCTTCGTGTCATTCAACATAAAGAAGTTACCCGTATTGGCAGCGCTAAACCAATACATTTAGATGTTAGAATTATCGCTGCTACTAATTGCGATTTGAAAGAACTGGCCGTTAAAGGCAAGTTCCGGGAAGATCTGTATTATAGACTCAATGTGGTTCCTGTTCATCTGCCGCCATTGCGTCAGCGCTTTAGTGATATCGAACTGCTAGCCCGCCATTTCCTTGCCTCTTACAATACGAAATATGCCAAACAAATTGTTATTGAAGAGCCTGCCATTGAGCTCTTGAAGCAGTACTCCTGGCCGGGGAACATTAGGGAACTGCAAAATATTAGTGAAAGGCTAGTTATTATTTCTGAGCCGGGGTCAACGATTAGTGAACAGCAGGTTGGCAGCATGATCAATGTAGGGGCCGCATACAGTAATATCATCAATAAAGAAGTTAGTTTAAAAGAAATCGTAGAAAATATTGAGAAAAAAACGATTGAACAAGCATTATTGCACTATGGAAGTACCCGGAAAGCCGCGAAAATACTGAAGGTAGATCAATCAACTATTGTTAAGAAGGCTAAACGGTTGGGTATAAAATTAAGTGATGAAAAATAGCATCAAAATGATGGTGGTTTTCATCACTTGCTAATGTTAGAAAATACAGGCTTTTTTGTGTTTTCAATCAAAATGCCCGATGAAATTATTCATCGGGCATTTTTGTTTAATGGGAGAAAACGCAATTTGGGAGTTTGGCATGGTACTTGCAATATAGAGTAAGTGATTAGGAGGGGTACTGTGAACAAGGTAATAAACCTCAATCAGGCGGTAGGACACATTAACGATGCCGCTGTTATCATGATAGGCGGATTTTTAAGTGTTGGAACGCCGGAAGCAATCATTGACTCAATTATTAAAAAAAATGTAAAGAACCTTACGATTATTGCTAATGATAGCGGCTTTCCTACCAGCGGTATTGGCAAACTGGTCGTTAGCCGCCAGGTGAAGAAACTGGTGGTATCTCATATTGGCACTAATCCCGAAACGGGACGGCAAATGAGAGAGAATGAACTGGAAGTAGAACTTGTACCACAAGGAACTTTGATTGAACGAATACGTTCCGGCGGTGCCGGCTTAGGCGGAGTGTTGACTCCTACCGGACTGGGAACGATGGTAGCTGACGGAAAGCAGATTATTACGGTAGATGGTAAGGACTTCTTACTGGAAAAGCCGCTTCGAGCTGAGGTGGCCCTTATCAAAGCGGCCAGGGCGGACACTGCCGGCAATCTCATTTTTAGGAAATCGGCACGAAATTTCAATCCCGTCATCGCAACGGCAGCAGATATTGTTATTGCCGAAGTGCAGGACGTAGTACCGGTAGGTCAGATAGAGCCTGATGAGGTGATGCTTCCAGGTATTCTGGTTGATTACCTGGTAAAAATCCAGGAGGAACCTTATGGAAAGTAGAAGTTTGATTGCCAAACGCGTAGCCCAGGAATTTAAAGATGGCGATTTAGTTAACCTCGGTATTGGCATACCAACATTGGCAGCCAACTACATTCCGGCAAATATAAGCGTAACCTTGCATTCGGAAAATGGTTTTGTCGGTCTGGGACCTGCTGGAGCGCTAGTGGACCGGGACTTAACGAATGCCGGGGGACAACCGGCAAGTATTGCTCTGGGAGGAGCGACCTTTGACAGTGCTATGTCCTTTACTATTATACGGGGTGGACATTTGACGGCTACTGTTTTAGGTGCGCTTGAGGTAGACCAGGAAGGTAACTTAGCCAACTGGATGGTTCCGGGAAAACTTGTGCCAGGCATGGGAGGAGCTATGGATCTGGTGGTTGGCGCCAAACGGGTCATTGTGGCCATGGAGCATGCCGGTAGGGATGGTGCGCCTAAGATCGTTAGGAAATGCACCCTGCCGCTGACAGCAAGCCAGGAAGTGGATTTGATTATTACTGAATTAGGCGTTTTCGAGGTAACCAAACAGGGACTGGTATTAACAGAAATTGCACCAAATGTTGAGTTACAAACAATAAAAGAGCGAACTAGCGCAGATTACGTTGTTTCACCTAACCTCAAAGAAATGCAGGTTTAAGGTAACATAAAAAATGAAATGTATTGAAAGGAGGTGAGTGAGTGTGAAGAAAGTTGAATTAAAGGATGTAAAGCCTTATCAAGCACCCAAGCACTTTAATATGGTAGCGTTAAAACTGCACGGCAAAGAGGAGACTGGCGCACAAAAGTTCTGGATGGGCCTATCTCATTTCCTTCCTGGCGGCGGTGCAGAATATGATGCTTCTCCTACAGAAAAGATTTACTTTGTTCTGGACGGAGAAGTAACCGTTATCAATCAACAGGAACGAATTACGCTAAAAGCCTGGGACTCCATTCACATTGGAGCCAATGAAGGCAGAGAGATCATTAACGAGAGCAATCAACCTGCCAGTATGCTTGTTGTTATCAATTATCCTGATGCGTAAACATGAGGCAATGAAAGGTGATGCAAATGGAAATAAATGTGGATAGAGTTAAAAATATGTTTAGCCTGGAAGGCAAAGTAGCAGTAATTACCGGTGGAGCCGGGGCACTGGGGGAAAGTATTGCTGCAGGACTAGCCATTCACGGAGCCGATGTTGTCGTTACCGGTAGAACCATAGGTACGCTTGAGAAGGCGGTACAGGGTGTCGAAAAATTTGGTAGAAAAGCTCTTGCTGTAACCTGTGATGTCAGCAAAGAAGAAGATGTCATAAAAATGGTTGAGAAAACAGTGGAAACCTTCGGTAAGATTGACATTTTGGTCACTGTTGCCGGTATTGCCAAGCGGTTTCCGGCAGAGGATTTTCCCATTGATGACTGGCAGCAAGTTATGGATATCAATGTAAGAGGTACCTTTTTAAGCTGTAAACATGTAGGCAAAGTTATGAAAGAGCAGGGCTATGGAAAAATCATTACTATTTCTTCCGTTCGTGGCTTTGAAGGACATCCCGGGGGGTATTCTGCCTATGGTCCCAGTAAAGCGGCTATTGATGGCTTAACAAAACAGCTGTCAGCAGAATGGGCCAAATACAATATCAATGTAAATGCCATTGCACCGACAATATTCTGGACTCCTTTGACACAGCAAGTGTTAGAGGATGAAAAACTTAAACAAATCTTTATGTCACGTATTCCGCTGGGACGTGCCGCAGTAACCGAAGATATGGTTGGGGCATCGGTATATTTGGCTTCTGCAGCATCTGATTTCATCACCGGTCAAATACTGTATGTGGACGGCGGCTGTACTGCCGGCTGATATGACAATTGCTTGCAATTTTGCTGAAAATAGAATGGAGGAAAGATAATGGGTAAAATGAAGCTGGTAGACTTAACCCATCCATTTCATGCGGACATACCCGTATGGCCGTATTTTGCAAAACCTAAGATTGATACTATGCATAGCCTTGCAAAAAGCGGAGTACTAACTCAAAAAATAGATGTTGTTATGCATTGCGGTACACATGCAGATGCACCGCGCCATGTCATGGAATACGAGTTTGACGGAAAACGCGCACGTTACACTCATGAGCTTCCGCTGGATGCTTATTATGGAGATGCGGTTTGCCTGGACATACGCGTTGACAAATGGGGACTTATTACAGCAAAACATCTTGACGACGCTTTGGCGCGGGCAGGAGTAACACATGAAGAAGTAAACGGCATGGTACTTGTTTTACGAACAGGTATGCACCTGAAATTTGATGACACCAAGGAATATTATCATTATTCCTGCGGATGCGGCAGAGAAGCAGGACAATGGTTTGAGAAGTATAAACCCAAATGTGTAGCTATGGATATGCAGGCTCTTGACCACCCTCTCCATACAACAATGGGTAAAAACGGTCCGCCTAAAATGAATCTTATTGGTGATTCAGGCAGGCCGATTACTGAGGAATACATTGAGAAATTTGGCATTGAAGCTTATGCAGAATTCGAAAAGGATGTCTTTATCAAAACATTCGGTTTAGAAAAATATATGGAAGCCTACGGCAAGCTTGAAAGACATGGCCTGGAGGGAACCTGGGAACCTTGCCACAAATATATGATGGGCAACGGCATTGTAGGTGTCGAGAACATAGGCGGCGATCTTGAAAAAGTTGTAGGCAAACGATTTAAATTCATGTCATTCCCGATTCGCTGGTGGTTGGGTGATGGTGCTATGGTCCGCTGTGTTGCCGAAATAGATGAAGATGATCTAAATCCGGTACCAGACAGAGTATACAAATATGGTGGATTTTAATTAGTGCCAGAAGAATTTATCTGAAAGTGAAAAGCGCATCGAGCTGATGCGCTTTTCATCTTGAATCAGCTAATTCACAATGGGAGTCGAATGAAGTAAAGGAGACTTGTATGGATCCTATATTAACTTCACTTATAACGGCGCTGCCTATGGTACGGGTGGTTATTCCCTTTGATGTTATGATTGCCGTCGCCGATACCGATAGGTTCCTTTATTATTTGCCGGGCGATAAAATGCGCCATGAATCACCTGTTGGTAAATCCATTAGTCGAGGTGATGGGTTATGGGATGCGATTGCGGAAAAAAAGATCATTTCAAAGATTATTGCAAAGGAGGTATGGGGATTCCCCTTTAAAAACACCAGCGCTCCGATATTTAATGATAAACGGGAAATTGCCGGTGCGATCGGCCTGGCCTATAGTCTGGAAACGCAGGAAATATTACATGACGCTGCGCAGCTGATCGCAGCATCATCAGAGCAAGTGGTAGCGTCCAGTCAAGAAATGGCAGCAAATTCAGCCAGCCTTCATACTAAATTAGGCAGCCTCAAAAAATCCAGTCAGGCAACTATGCATAGCTTGCAAAAAACAGACGATATTCTTACTTTTATTAAAAATATTGCAGCCAATACCAACCTGCTGGGCTTGAATGCCAGCATTGAAGCAGCACGGGCCGGAGAGAGCGGTCGCGGTTTTTCCGTTGTAGCGGAAGAGATACGCAAATTATCCTATACCAGTTCAGCTTCCGTGCAGGAAATTAAAAATGTGCTTGACCAAATCAAAACAGAAACTTTAAGTATCGAACAAGGAATTGCCCACGCTGATGAGGTTAGTGCCAATCAAAAGTCTTCCAGTTATGAAATCAGCAAAGCAATTGAAGAACTTACGGTATTAGCAGAAAAAATCCGGGATGTGGCTTATCGGGTGTAAGCAGTCAAGAACATCAACTGAGGAGAGGTACTGTGTATAAAATACTTATAAAACAAGAGTTAGCACCAGAGGTGAAACTGTTTGAGGTAGCGGCTCCGCAAATTGCCAAAAAGGCACAAGCCGGCCAATTTGTCATTTTGCGCATTGATGAGCAGGGGGAACGCATTCCCTTAACAATTGCCGACTACAGCAGGGAGAAAGGGACTGTCACTATCATTTTTCAGGAAGTTGGCGCATCAACCCGTAAGCTGGGGATGTTGGAAGAAGGCGAATACTTATTGGATTTGGCCGGGCCCTTAGGAAAACCAACTCATGTGGAAAAGAAGGGAATTGTTGTCTGCATTGGCGGCGGGATCGGCATAGCACCGGTTTATCCTATTGCCCGGGCGATGAAAGAAGCAGGCAATCAAGTGATCTCTATTATTGGAGCCCGCTCAAAAGGCATACTCATCTATGAAAAGGAAATGGCTGCTGTCAGTAATAAGCTATACATTACTACCGATGACGGTTCAAAAGGCCAGCAGGGCTTTGTCACTGATCCGCTAAAAGCGTTGATTCAATCGGGTATCGAGATTAAGGAAGTCATCGCTATCGGTCCGGTGGTAATGATGCGCAGTGTGGCTGAAGTAACCAGACCGTATGGTATATATACGGTTGTCAGCTTGAATCCCATAATGGTGGATGGGACAGGCATGTGCGGCGGCTGCCGTGTCTCTGTGGCGAATGAAAATAAATTTGCTTGTGTTGACGGGCCTGAATTTGATGCTCATCAAGTTGATTTCACGGGGCTCATGGTTCGTCAGCGGATGTATAAAGAGCAAGAACAAGGAGGCTGCCAATGTCCTTCGCGTTAGGGAAAACCAAAATGCCTGAACAAAGCCCGGAGGTAAGAAATAAGAACTTCGGCGAAGTGGCCTTAGGATATAGTGATGATGATGCCATCCTGGAAGCACGCCGCTGCCTGCAGTGCAAAACGGCCCCTTGCCGCAAGGGCTGTCCCGTTGAAGTTAATATCCCGGCATTTATCAATCAAATAAAACAAGGCGATATAGAAAGTGCGAATCTGGTCATTAAGAATACCAATGCCTTGCCGGCTGTTTGCGGCCGGGTTTGTCCGCAGGAGGAACAATGTGAAAAATACTGCGTTCTGGCAAAGAAAGGAGAAGCGGTTGGCATTGGAAGACTGGAACGTTTTGTAGCTGATTATGCCCGTATTAACGGTGAAGTGCTGCCTGCAGTAGCATTTGTTGCTGATGCTCTCAGGGTAGCCGTTATCGGTTCTGGTCCGGCTAGCCTCACAGTGGCCGGTGAATTAGCGAAACGGGGCTATAAGGTTACGATTTTTGAAGCGCTGCACTTGCCTGGCGGTGTACTAATGTATGGTATCCCCGAATTTCGTCTTCCTAAGGATATTGTTCAGGCAGAAATTGCTAATTTGCGTAAATTAGGAGTAGAAATAGTAGTCAATTCCGTGATTGGTCAGACCTTTACCGTAGATGAACTGCTGGAGGAGGAAGGCTTTAGTGCCGCCTTTATCGGTACCGGTGCGGGTTTGCCTCATTTTATGGGCATGGCCGGTGAGAATCTAAACGGAGTCTATTCGGCAAATGAATTTTTGACGCGCTGCAATCTGATGAGGGCCTATCAGTTCCCTGAATATAAAACACCGATACATGTTGGAAATAATGTCGCAGTAATTGGCGGCGGCAATGTGGCAATGGATGCTGCCAGGACTGCGCTGCGTCTGGGCGCCGAAAAGGTATATATCGTCTATCGCCGTTCAGAAGAAGAAATGCCAGCCAGGCGGGAAGAGGTCCATCATGCTAGAGAAGAGGGCGTTGATTTTCAGCTACTCACCAGTCCGGTTAGTATAATAGGTACTGATAAAGGTTGGGTGGCGGGTCTAAGAACGCTGCGAATGGAATTAGGTGAACCGGATGCTTCCGGACGGCGCCGGCCGGTTGAGATAGCAGGCTCGGAAGCAGAATTAGCTGTGGACACGGTCATTATTGCTATCGGACAAGGACCTAATCCATTAGTACAGGCAACAACAAAAGGCCTTACAGTGGACAAAAGAGGCAATATACTCGCTGACCCCGAGACTGGCGAGACTAGCAAACCGGGAGTGTTTGCGGGGGGCGATATTGTTACCGGCGCGGCTACCGTAATTTTGGCAATGGGAGCAGGCAAGAAGGCTGCAGCTGCCATCGATAAGTATTTGCAAGACATGCAAACAGCACAAAAATTCTCTGTTTAAAAAAGGAACCCGTACCGTTTAATAAAACGGTACGGGTTTTTGGCAATTAAACCTCATCAACTATTTGGCCGGTTTTGGATAAATCATAGCCGCCAATTCCCATCACTTCATTTAAAAAGGCCTTGGAGCGTAAGGTGGCAATGAGTGCCTGAAATAAGGGCTTATCTGCGTCATCTTTGCGGATAACAAGATCATAGCGTTCCACTTGCAGCGGAATAAAATCAACGCCCTGTACTTGCTGTGCAGCTTTTTCAATGCCCACGCCTACATCTGCATCGCCTCTGGCAACCGTACTGGCTATTGCAAGATGGCTCATTTCAACATGGGTGTAGCCTTGGAGTGCTTTTGGGCTGGTGGAGAGAAGCCTTAGTTGCTCATCAAGCAGAACTCTTGCGCCTGAACCGCACTCTCGGTTGACCATGCGTACATCCGGCCGGATTAAGTCTTTCCAGGAAAGAATGCCTTTAGGATTGCCTTTGGCGACGAAGAAGCCGGCATTGCGGTGCACCAGGTTAATAATTAAAGCTCTGTGCCCAGGTAAAAGACGGCGAATATAGGGACTGTTGTACTTGCCTGTATCACTGTCCCACAAGTGAGCGGTTGCAACGTTAGCTAAGCCACGGTAAAGGGCAAGCAGGCCGTCCATACTGCCTACATGGTTCCGCAGAAATTTGACCTGAGGAAAGTCTCTTTCCAGGTGGCGTGTTAAAATATCGAGAACGACATCCTGGCCGCAAATAATGAGCGCTTCCTGACTGGACGGGGCGGAATCGGACTGTTTTTGCAGAGCCGAAGGTGAAGCGCCTTTGGATTTTTGTATATAAAGGTCAAGATCGGGGGCTTGTACACGGACTTTGCGACCAATGTGGTAGGCTGCAAGATCACCTCGCTTGATCATTTCGTAAACAGTATATTTCGAAATTTTTAAGATGTTGGCAACTTCCTCTGGTGTGTAAGAATTAGTCTCGCTCATGTTGACACCTCAACTAAAATGTTCTTGCCAATATCATACATCAAGTATTATAATTAAGCCATCATAGTTTTTGTTCGTTTATGTTTGTTTATGTGGAAATTTATTCAGCAATGGAGCTGCTAGACTTAGCTATTTGTAGCAGGAGTGTAGCTTTTTTCATATCTAAGTAAGAAAAACAGCGATAGTATATCATTTTAGCTTGGCTATGTTGGTTAGCTTTATTTAAAGAAAAAATATAAGGGGGAAGGTCCAGATGAAAAAAACAGTTTCGTTGTTCCTGTTAGTATTGGTAACGTTAGCGCTTATTGTTACCGGGTGCGGCAGCAGTACACCACCGGCTCAAAATGCTCCTGAGCAGAAACAAGCGGTAGAGCTCAATGTTTCTGCAGCTGTAAGTATGAAGGATGCACTAACTGAAATTCAAAAGAGTTATCAGGCCAAAAACCCGAATGTAAAACTAATATACAACTTAGGTGCTTCAGGAGCGCTGCAAAAACAAATTGAGCAAGGTGCTCCGGCAGATCTTTTTATATCGGCTGCTCCCAAACAAATGAATGATTTGGAAGAAAAGAATCTGGTCAACAAAGCGACTCGTAAAAATCTGGTAGAAAACAAATTGGTCGTTGTTACACCGAAAGACTCAAAAATTGAAATTACAAAATACGAAGATTTAACGAAAGATAGTGTTCAGAAACTGGCCCTCGGTGAAACGGCAACAGTGCCTGCCGGTCAATATGCTCAGGAAGTCCTGAAAAAGCTTTCGATTTGGGACAAAGTACAAGATAAAGTCGTCTTTGCCAAAGACGTCCGTACTGTACTGGCTTATGTGGAAACAGGCAATGTGGAAGCGGGGATTGTCTATAAAACAGATGCTGCTTCCAGTGACAAAGTCAAGGTAGCGGCTACTGCTCCCGAAGGCTCGCACCAGCCAATTGTTTATCCGGCAGCGGTGCTGTCCGGCACAAAACAAGCAAAAGATGCTGAAGCCTTTTTAGCCTACTTATTCAGTCCCGAAAGCAAAGCCATCTTTGAAAAATACGGTTTTGTAATGGGCAAGTAGCTTATTAAAAAGGGGGTGGTAGTACTGTGAAAACAATCAGGCCGTTTATCCTGCTGATCGGTATTTTGGCGGTGGTGGTTGCTGTTATTCAATTTCCTCGCAGTGAGCCCACTGTTGAGAAGACTGCCCCCCAAGCTGAAGAATTAAATAGATCTGCTGCAATGGGACTAAAAGAAGCCTTAACTGATATTCAGAAGCTGTATGAAGCTAAGCATACCAATATCAAGCTGGTTTATAATTTAGCGGCTTCGGGAGCGTTGCAGACGCAAATAGAACAAGGAGCTCCCGCCGATATTTTTATCTCGGCTGCTGATAAGCAAATTGATGATTTACAGAAAAAGGGACTGATTGTACCGGCTTCGCGAAAAGGTCTGGTATCCAATGATCTGGTTGTCATTGTGCCCCGTGAAAAAGATCCGGGAATTGCTTCTTTCCGGGATGTAGAAAAAGTAAAGAGTTTTGGTCTTGGAACGCCAGAGACGGTGCCGGCCGGTCAATATGGCGTTGAGGTGTTTAAGTCGCTTGCTTTATGGGATACTATTAAGGATAAGGCCGTACTTGCTAAAGATGTGAGGACAATTGTTGCTTATGTTGAGACAGGCAATGTGGAAGCAGGTATTGTCTTTTCCGCTATTGCCGCAACTAGCGATAAAGTAAAGGTTGTTGCCACCGCGCCGCAAGGGACACACGAGCCGATTGTGTTTCCTGCGGTAATTCTGGCGGGTTCAAAAAAACAGAAAGCAGCCGAAGAGTTCTTAGCCTATCTGGCAGGGGCGGAGGCCATGAATGTTTTTGAGAAATATGGCTATCGCCCGATAGCCAGGAATTAGCTATGGAGACAATGATTGAATGGCATCCGGTAGTGCTTTCTCTTAAAGTAGCTTTTACGTCGATTGTGTTTGTTTTTATTTTTGGTATGATGGCCGCTTATATGATGAAGACGCTGCACTTTCCGGGGAAGGCGGCGGTAGAGGCCTTGTTTATTTTACCGATGGTTTTGCCGCCGGTTGTGACAGGCTTTTTGCTGCTCTTGTTGATTGGTAAAAACGGTCCTGTAGGAAAATTCTTAGGTGACCAGTTTGCCACACAAATTATTTTCACTCCTTATGCTGCTGTTCTGGCAGGGGCAGTAGTCGCCTTTCCTCTTATGTATCAAAGTGCGAAGGCTGCTTTCCAGAGTGTAGACAGTAAGCTGGAGGATGCGGCCAGAACCTTGGGAGCAAATGAATGGCGGGTCTTTTGGACGGTTACCGTACCATTATCCTGGCCTGGGCTGGTTGCCGGACTGGTATTATCCTTTTCCCGGGCATTAGGTGAGTTTGGCGCTACCATTATGGTGGCAGGTAATATTCCCGGCAAGACGCAAACACTGCCGCTTGCCATCTATTTTGCAGCCGAATCCAATGATTTAACGCGAGCCGGTTTATATGTACTGCTCATTAGTGTGATGACTTTTGCGATGATTCTTTGGTTAAATGTGTGGTCAAAAACCAGAAACCGAAATACTGCGGGAAAGGAGTTGTTCTAATGCTGCATATAGATATAACGAAACAACTGTCGGATTTTGAACTGCAAATTAGTTTTTCCGTTGAAAATAGTATTTTAGTATTGTTTGGTCCGTCAGGCTGCGGCAAAACAACTACTCTCCGGTGCATTGCGGGTCTGGAAAAACCCGATGCTGGTATTATATCCAAGGGGGGACAAAAGTTGTATGCCTCAGAAACGAAAGAGTTTATTCCTCCGAGTAGACGGCGCGTCGGGTTTATGTTTCAAGACTATGCATTGTTTCCCCATATGAATGTACACAAGAATGTCTGGTATGGCGTGCAAAAGGCCGACCAAAAGGCGCAGGACTTATATAAAAAATTATTGCGGCTGCTTAAAATCGAGCACCTTACCGAGCGCTTTACCGATAAGTTGTCAGGTGGTGAAAGACAGCGGGTTGCCTTAGCACGTGCCTTAATGGCCGAACCGGAGATCCTGCTTTTAGATGAGCCCTTATCAGCGCTTGATAATGATACGCGCCTGGAGCTGCAAGAGGAACTGAAGAAAATGCAGCAGATCTGGAATATTCCGTTTGTCTTGGTAACTCATGATCCCCGGGAAGCAAGGGCTGTAGGAAATAAGGTACTCTTTTTAGAGCGAGGCAGACAGGTAACTGAGCCTGCTAATTGGGAATGTCAGTGCCCTCCCCGCTTGCAGGCAGTCAATTGAGCAAGGCAAAGATAAAACCTCCTTGTTAAGCAGAAGTGCAGTAACGCGTACAACGGCTTAGCAGGGAGGTTTTTCATCTTAATTAGCAGGGATAGTTTTAATCATTCGCAGGGAAAGGTGAGTCCCCAGGCTGAACGGGCTTTATCCATCAGGCGCATGACATCTAACGTATTCTGGTGGGTCATAATGGTGCTTTCCTGTTTCTTGGCAAGTAAGCAACGTTCTGTTTCTTGTATCTGGTATTCAAAACCATTAATTGTAAAGGGTGCTTGTACCGTATAAGTTGAGCCGTTGTCGATTGAGACGGTATATGACTCTAAGGCTGTAAAATTTGGCAGTACAATATGGCCCTTTGTCCCAAAAATCACGGCGTGAGGATCAATCAGCGAACCGATAGTCGTGATCAAGTGGGCTGTTGTGCCATTTTCGTAGGCTAGCATAATGCTGTTAAAGGTGTCTGTGCCATATTCACCGAGTAACGCGCTCGAATACAACTCTTTTGGTTTATAACCTAATATCATGGCAGCTACGCCAATTGCATAGACACCGATGTCCAACAGAGCGCCGCCTGCCAGGTGGGGAGCGAATTTCCTTACATACCTCGCACCGGTTGGCGCAAAGCCATATTGGGCTCTAAAATGCGTAATTTCACCAATCGTTTTTTCCGCTAGCGTCTTATGAAGTAATTGATAAGCAGGGAGGAATTTCGTCCAAAAGGCTTCCATAATAAAGAGGTCTTTTTCTTTGGCAAGCTCGAAAAGTTCGGAGGCTTGGGCGGCATTGACGGTAAAAGATTTTTCACATAAGATATGTTTTCCATTCTCCAAACAAAGCTTTGCATTCTCGTAATGCAAAGAATGTGGTGTTGCTATGTATATTACATCAATAGTGGGATCAGAGGCGAGGTCGTGATAATTGCTGTAAGCTTTAGGAACTCCATATTCGCTGGCAAACTGCTGCGCTGTTTCCGGATTGCGTGAAGCAATAGCAGACAGCTTCCCGCCGTCGGTAAGCTGAGAAAGCGTAGTTGCAAACTTCTTGGCAATGGTACCGGTTGAAAGGATACCCCAATTTATTGTTGTCATGCCCAATTCCCTCTCCTTTAGCATAGGTTACGTAGTCTTATTATCTATATAGTATCACGGCGATAATGTTTTGTTCTACAGAAAAATAGCTGTTGAAGCTTAGAGGGCAAGATTTAGGCAGCAGAGAGAATTGTTTTCATATTTGGCTTATGAAACTTGTATCGCAAATGGTATAATAGTCTGAGTAAACAAACATAAGCTTTGCAGGAGAAAAAACATGGGGAAAATAAGACTGGCAATTGTCGGGCCGGCCGATTCAGTGGCCTTAGCTTATCAAGTTGCATTAGAACGGTCAGATTACTTGGTGCCGGTACCCATTGTGTATCAGGATGCTTCAGAAGTCACACAAATATTAACGCGTCATGGCAATGAGTTTGATATGTGGTTATTTTCGGGCATCGTTCCTTATCAACGGGCACTGGCGCAAAAGATTAATAAACCCTTATTCTATATTCCTCATACCGGTTCAAGTTTATATCGGGCTTTGCTCCAGATTACGTATATGGAGCATTTGAATATCGAAAGTGCAAGCTTTGATACGTTCAGTCAAAAGGAAGTAGAAGAGACCTTCACGGATATTAATTTGCCGCTGCCTAAACTTTTTGTCAATCATTATGAAGGAATTGTATCGGCTAGCGATTTAACGGAATACCACTACAGCTTATGGAAGAGTGGACAAACTAAAATTGCGGTTACCTGCTTTCTGACGACTTATGAAACGCTCCGGCAAATGGGAGTACCTGCTTTTCGTATCTGGCCGACCCGAAGTAATATCCGTACTACCTTAGATATTGCTATAAACGCTTTTGAGGCGCAGCGGTTTAAGGGCAGCCAATTAGCTATTCAGCAGATCGAGATAGATGATTATGATGATCTTGTCCGGGCTAGTTCGAGCTATCATGTAAAAAAGATTGAACTGCGCTTATATGAGATATTAGTGGGTTATGCGGAGAAACTGCAAGGGTCCATCGTTCTGCGCGGTGATGGGCAGTTTGCATTATACTCAACCAGAGGCATACTGGAGGAAATTACCGAAGAATTTACCATTATGCCTATTTTGGAAGATATCATCAGAAATGTGGGGGCAAATGTCAGCGGTGGTATCGGTTTTGGGGCCTCTGCTTATGCTGCTGAGGAATATGCCTTTCGAGCTCTTGGATTAGCTAAACAAAAAGGGAAGGGCCGCTGGATGGTGGTGACGGATAAGAAGGACGCCATTGGACCATTGAGTTCGGCGGTTCGTTTGAAGTACTCTGTCCGGACGGATGACAGCTTATATAAGGAGTTTGCCGATAAATTAAGTATAAGTGCAACTACAGTCAATAAGCTGCTGGCGGCTATTGATAAGCTGGATAAAGAAACAATTGGGGCTGATGATTTAGCTATGTACCTGGCGATTACGCCGCGCAGCGCAAGACGCCTGCTGGCTACGCTGGTAGAGCAAAATCTTGCCGAGGTCTCCGGTGAGGAGTCGCTGATTAAAGGCCGTCCGCGTAAATTGTATAAAATATTGCTAGACAAGCTGTTACAGCCGGTTGTGCAATTGCCTCAACAATTGGGTTGACAGTGGGGACTGTACTTGGTACAATGATTTCAATAGATTGAGCAATGAAGCTCCTGCACATTTTGCGGGAGCTTTTTATTTTAGCAAAAAGTCTTATAATTATTTTCGGAAATGTCTATAAAACGACCTAAAAGATATGGTATGCTAGATATATAGCTGATTTAATTCTTTTACAAGGTGGTTTTACTATGTGGGATCAAAGGAATAATCCCGATTTTTCACAGCAGTTAGTTTCGTGGCGCCGGATGTTTCATGAAAATCCGGAAGTTAGTACAAAAGAAAAACAAACTTCTCTTGCTGTTGCAGACATTTTACAAGGTATGGGGGTCGAAGTTCAAACCTTTCAAGAACATTTTGGCCTTTGCGCTATTATCAGGGGAGATCATGCCGGCCCGGTAGTTGCATTTAGGGCAGACATGGATGCATTGCCGATTACGGAAGTTAGCGATGCTCCTTATCGTTCAACTCGCCCCGGTGTTATGCATGCCTGCGGTCATGACGGACATATGGCAATTGCGTTAGGTGTAGCCAAGTTGTTTTCTTCCTGCCGCAGTAAATTGGCAGGAACGGTTAAAATACTGTTTCAACCGGCGGAAGAGGCTGCTCCAACAGGCGGTGCCGCATTGTTAATAAATGAAGGGGTACTGGATGATGGCGACGTTATTTTTGGCTTACATCTGTGGCCGGATTTGCCCTGTGGTCAGATTGGAACTTGCGCAGGACCGTTAATGGCTGCCTCTGATCGCTTTACGATTACCTTACTGGGCCAGGGGGCCCATGCAGGACAGCCGCAAAACGGTGTAGATGCAATTACCATGGCAGCCGATATTATACAAGGTCTTGGCCATATTATGAGCCGCCAAATTGACCCGCTGGAAACGGCAACATTGTCAGTAGGGACAATTGAGGGCGGTGAGCGGTATAATGTTATCGCCAGAGAAGTAGTGCTAAATGGAACGGTTCGCACGTTAGGCGAAAAAGTACGTAAAGAAATTCCCGCAAAGATGGAGCGGTTGCTTGCCGGTATGACTGCTGCCCAGGGCGGTGATTATACTCTCCATTATCAATACGGCTACCCGGTGCTTAATAATTGGACGGAGCCAACGGAAATTGTCATTCAGGCAGCCAGACAAGTAATAGGCGAAAAAGCTGTACACAATAATATAAGGCCTGTTCTTGCCGCCGAGGATTTCGGCAGGTATCTTGCCAAAATGCCGGGTACGTATTTTTGGCTGGGCTGCGCGAAAGCAGGCCAGAAAAATTATGGTCTTCATAGTCCTAATTTTGATATTGATGAAGATGCCTTGCTGATTGGCAGTCAAATCATGTTCCAGGCTGGTTTGCTTGCTTTAACTCATTATGGAAAGCAAGAACAGGCAGTAGCAAATGATAAGGCGAGTATTTATCTGCTTAATAAAGAAGTTGAGTGCGGCTTAGAGGCGACTGCAGCGACCCGTTCTCCCCTTTAATTTTAGTAGATAACTTAATAAATTAAGGAAATGTCCATTAATAATCCGTAAAATAAAGTAGATAAGGGGGCGGGGTTATAGCAGTGAAACCGGTTAGGAAAAAGTGATTGTTGCAGAGCCAAAAAGGATAAGGGATTAAAAGGAGATGTATGTATGAGCGAATTGGTCACCCGCCCGGAAATGAAAGATTCAAACAGCGGCTTTCTAAAGAGACTGGAAGTCATCGGAAATAAGCTTCCCAATCCTGCGATACTGTTTCTAATATTAATAGCTATTCTTGCCGGTATTTCAGCCATACTGGCAGCATTAAAAGTTACGGCTCTTCATCCGATGACTCATAAGGCAATCTATATTAAGAGCTTGCTTAGTCAGGAGGGGCTGCACTGGATACTGACTGAGATGATCCGGAATTATATTAACTTTCCGCCGCTTGGTATGATAATCGTGTTGACCTTAGGCATTGGTCTTGCAGAAAAGGCCGGTTTAATGGATGTTGCTATTAAGGCTTCTATCCACTCTATCCCGAAAAAATATGTAACGTTTATGATCGTCTTTATTAGCTTCATGAGTCACTTAGCTTCTGACGCTGCCATTGTTGTTGTTCCCCCTATTGCAGCCATGCTGTTTTATTCTTTAGGCAGGCACCCTTTCGCCGGGTTTGCTGCATCGCTTGCTGCGATATATTCGGGATTTACGGCGAATCTCTTAATTGTTACCACCGATGTGCTGCTGTCGGGAATTACGACTCAAGCAGCTAAGATTGTTGACCCTGCAGCAATCGTAACACCGATAGATAATTGGTATTTCATGGCTTTTTCCGTGTTTTACCTGTCCATATTGACTACTATTGTAACTGAGAAGTTTGTAGAGCCCCGCTTAGGCACTTATAAAGGAGTGCAAACGGTTACGCTGGATAAACCGACAAACCAGCAAATCGCCGCTATGCGGGCTGCCGGAGTGGCAGCGCTTGTATTTATCGGTATATTGCTGCTGTTGGTAGTGCCTGAGGGCGCTTTGCTGCGCAATCCTGAAACAGGAGCAATTGCCGGCTCACCCTTCATGAAGGGCATTGTGCCGTTGCTGTTTTTGTTTCTCCTTATCCTTGGGCTTACCTATGGTATTAAGGCAGGGACTATCCGCAGCGGGGATGATGTCGTCAAAATGATGAGTGAATCCATTAAAGGACTGTCGGGATTTTTGGTTATGGCATTTGCTATTGCCCAGTTTATTGCCGCTTTTGGATGGACTAACATTGCAACTTTAGTAGCGACAACTGGGGCCGATTTCCTGAAAAGTGTTAATATGACCGGACTTCCTGCTTTGCTGTGTTTTATGTTATTCGGTCAGTTTCTAGGGCTGTTTACTGCCAGTGGCTCAGCTGTATGGGCGCTCTTATCTCCGGTTTTTGTACCCATGTTTATGCTGCTGGGCTATCATCCGGCTTTTATTCAAATGGCATTTAGGGCCGGCGATGGATCGCTAAATACAATCGGAATTGTTAACCCCTTTCTTCCTTTGTTTTTAGAGGGATTAGGCAAGTATAAATCAGATACCGGAATAGGAACGTATTTGTCGTTGATGCTGCCTTATGCACTCTCCTTTCTTGTCATGTGGTACCTGCTGTTTATTTTCTGGTACCTAATGGGATGGCCTGTTGGGCCGGGAGTACCTCAGCGTTTGTGGTAAAGGTAGTCAAGAACGGAAACCGCTATAGCCCGTAGAGGGCAATAGCGGTTTTTTGCTGTTCCTCAATTACTTGCCAAGGCATATGATAGAACGGATGTGCAGCGCCTCAACAGTGGGCAGTACTGCTTAGAGTAAGCTGTAACTTGGTAACGGGAGGATGGTATTTATGTCGCGGAAAATTATTACGGTTTGCGGTCCTATCGCACCTGAACAGCTTGGCTTCACCTCGATGCATGAGCATATTTTTTCCGACTGCTCTATGTTTCGCAACCGCATTAGAAAACTAGGTGTTGTTCCGGACCGCGGCCTTATAAAGCCGGAGGATAAGTTAACACTCGATAATCGCTCCATCCTGCGCCATAACATCGCCTTATCTGCAGACAATATGAAACTGGATGATGAGCTGATGATGATTGCCGAAGTTGCCGATTTTAAAGCAGGCGGCGGTGATTCTATTCTTGAAGTCAGTGCACCCGGCATTAGGAGTACAGCAGAGGACCTGATTGTGCTTCGACGCATTAGTGAAGCCACAGGGGTACACATTGTTGCATCTACAGGGTTGTATGCCGAGTATACCTGGCCGGTGCAGTATCAGACGATGAGCTATGAAGAGTATGTTGGATTTTTACGCCGTGAAATTGCACTAGGAATTGGTGATACAGGTATTCTTCCCGGCCATATTAAGGCAGCTTATGAAGTGTATACAAAACAGCTTGACATTTATTTACGGGCAGCTGCTTTTGTTGCCGGTGAAACAGGGCTGTCGCTGCAGGTGCATCTTGGCCTTGATGTTACGCCGGAGGAGGTAATGCAAAATGTAGTAACGCCGCTGCTGGAAGGAGGTTGTATTCCCGAAAGAACGATTTTGTGCCACGTTCAGCTCCTATTGGGATTTCTGACGCTTGAACAACTGGTGAATAACCCCGGCCGCGTGCCTTTTGACATCAGCCTGCATCGGGAACTGCTTGAACAGGGCTTTGTTCTTTCTTTTACACCTTTTGGATTTGAGGCAGATGATGAGCCTTTGGGAATGGTGTTGTACCCTGATTGGTATGCTCTATCCGGATTAGTCGCGCTTATTAAGGAAGGGTATGCAGAACAGCTGGTGATCGGGAATGATATATTTACTAAACTTGCCACTCGCCGGGGTGGAGGTGAAGGTTACCGGCGGCTTGCTGATTTTATTGTACCGGCGCTGAAAAAATGCGGTGTCACCGATGAGGAAATTTACAAAATAACAATAGCAAACCCTTCCCGGTTGTTAGCTTTTTGAGAAGAGTTGTCCGGTAATGGTGGAAGGTGGCTTGAACCCCTAGGAAATAGGGGGTTCGAGGCCGCCTTTTTTATTGTACAGAAATTATATGTATCAGAAATTATAAGTTTTCAAAGCCAGGAAGATAGGCGAATGAAGGGATGGCGGTTCTGTCCTTTTGTCTTGACACAAAAGGACCAAAAAGTCAAGACCAGTACGGAAATAGCCTTGGAAGCAGACCTTCCTTGCTAAAATTCCAAAAACTCGCTGCGCTCAGACAGTCGGAATTTCTTTACGCAAGGAAGGCCTGCTTCCACCCTGCGGGACGGCGATTTCCGTAAGGGTCGAAGGGATGAAAACAAGGAACGGAAGGAACTGTCTTCCTCGTTCGTCCTTGCTCTTCCGTTCTTCCCGGCCATTTCTGAAAAAAGGCGCTCCGCAGGATGGAAAACGGCCAGCTTACGTTAAGAAATCCGTTTGTTTGAGCGAAGCGAGTTTCACGGATTTTAGTAAGCTGGCCGTTTTCCAAGCCTTTTTGCAAGACTAGGCCTAGAATTTGCATAATAGGAAGTTACCGCTTCCGCTTGTAACTAAGCGATTCGTATGGCTGCATAGCAGCCAACTCTCTGCTTATGTTTCGATGACAAAAGGACAAGCCGGGTATTTTCTATTGAGCCTACCAAGCCTTATAGATCAAGGCTAGAGCATTGTAGCCAAGAGGATAGTTAGCCGAGAGAGGACCGCGCTAGCGGTTTTTCTTAAATGGGCAGGTAAAACAACAAGAAAGCAATAGTTGTTCATTATTATAAAAATAGATATGTTACAGTTAGTGCATGACTTTTGCCATAAGCACTCTTTTGCTGATAAGGAGAGTGGTGTTATTAAATTTGAAGGAGGATTAGCAGTATGCAAAAACGTGTTGTTATCACCGGTATGGGAGCTGTAACTTCATTGGGATTGGGGGCCGAAAATTTTTGGAATTCCATAAAAGCAGGTAAATCAGGTATTACGGCAATTGAACGTGTTGACGTAGCTGACCTCCCTACCCGGGTAGGGGCGGAAATTAAGGAATTTGATGCCAATAGCTTTATTGAGAAAAAAGAAATAAAAAGAATGGACCGATTTGCTCAATATGCAGTAGCGGCAACGGAGCTGGCGATCGCCGACTCGCGCTTGGATGTAGGAGCAATTAATCGCAAACGCACGGGAGTAATCATTGGCACAGGTATCGGTGGCGTTGAAACGATCGAAAAACAGCATGACGTATTGCTGGAAAAAGGCCCGGACCGGGTTAGCCCTTTCTTCGTTCCGATGATGCTGCCCAATATGGCAACTGGCCTTATTGCTATTAAGTACAAATTAACCGGTTTTTCTGAGTGTATTGTTGCT
>Ga0366773_1035_pt1 | contig 21061 bp, 22 predicted proteins | sample BONcelHN113001D8_FD_207071 | JGI IMG/M metagenome (GOLD analysis project Ga0366773, IMG submission 207071) | Enriched cells from coal bed in the Powder River Basin, Montana, United States - BONCAT cells N11 rep2 HSBNCT.N11.300.1.D8 ...
CAAACCGCTCGATTCGGATAAGTGCCTCAGATAGATTATCGATGGAAGCAGCGTAAGAGCAGCGCACAAAACCTTCGCCACTTACGCCAAAGGCATCACCAGGAACTAGGGCAACTTTTTCGACTTTTAGCAGTTCTTCGGCAAATTGCATAGAGGTAAGACCGGTTTCTTTGATAGAGGGAAAAATATAAAAAGCTCCCTTGGGTTCGAAACAGGACAAGCCAATATGCTGAAAGCCATCAAGCATAAGCCGGCGCCGGTGGTTGTATTCGGCAACCATTTTATGCATATTCGATTCGCCTCTTTTAAGAGCTTCAATTGCAGCTACTTGAGCGGTTATAGGTGCACACAACATAGTATATTGGTGAATTTTCATCATAGCACCAATAAAATCTGAATTTGATAAGGCATAACCAATACGCCAGCCCGTCATTGCATAAGCTTTAGAAAAACCATTTAACACAATGGTGCGGTCCCGCATGTCAGGAAGGCTAGCAAAGCAGGTATGGCTGTTTTCATAAGTAAGATCAGCATATATTTCATCAGATATGACAATAAGATCATGTTTCAAGGCAAAGGCGGCAATCGTTGACAAATCCTCCCTAGTCATGATTGCTCCTGTTGGATTGTTGGGATAACCGATAAGTAGAATTTTTGTGCGAGTTGTAACTGCCTTTTCTAATTGTTCGACAGTAATACGGAATTCATCCTCCATAAAAGTAGGCACAGGAATAGGAATACCACCAGCTAACGAGACGCATGCCTTATAGGAAACATAGGAGGGCTCAGGAACAAGAACTTCATCTCCGGGACTCAATAGGGCACGCATAGCCAAATCAACGGCTTCACTGACTCCAACAGTAATAAGAACTTCTGAACGGGGGTCATAATTAACTTCATAATCAGTGTTAATTTTGCGGGAGATTTCTTCTCTCAGCTCAAGTAGACCATAGTTTGAAGTATACGAAGTATATCCGCGCTGTAGACCGTAAATACAGCTTTCCCGGATATGCCAGGGAGTTATAAAATCAGGTTCACCGACGCCAAGCGAAATAACACCTTTCATTTCAGCAGCGATATCAAAAAAACGACGGATTCCAGAGGGGGGAATGGCATTTACTGTGGGTGAAATACGCTCTGACCAGTTCATGGTGTGATTACCAGCCTATGATCATTTTCGTCATCTTCAATAATGACGCCTGCTTCTTTGTATTTCTTAAGCATGAAATGGGTGGTGGTGCTGATAACACCGTCGATTGTAGAGAGTTTGTCAGAAACAAATTGAGCAACTTCTTTTAATGTCTGTCCTTGGATAATTACAAGGAGGTCATATGCGCCTGACATAAGCGAAACACTATGTACTTCAGGGAAACGATAGATACGTTCGGCTATAAAGTCAAAACCACTTTCTCGCTGTGGTGTAATTTTTACGTCAATGACAGCAGTAACGTTGTCAATCCCTGCTTTTTCCCAATTAATAATAGCAGGACGTTTGATGATTATTTTGTCATCCTCCAGACGTTTAATTGTTTTAGCTAATTCTTCTTGAGGAGTATCCAGCATAATTGCTAATTTATCCAAAGGTAGGGCTGGTTCCTTGTCCAAAAGCTCCAGTAATTCTCTCATATTGAATTGCTCCTTTCAAAATTAGAAAACTTGGTTTCCGCCAAGCCTTTGGCGGCCGCATAACTATGCCATCCATGGCGTATGCGGCACTAGCGCCATCCAGGCGCGTCGTAGCGGAAGCCTTAGTTGCACTTATTTCGCAGTCAGAAAGTTAACCTTTCTGACAAGATAAAAAGTTCCCGTCCTAAGAGAAGGACGGGAACTATACCCGCGGTACCACCTAAATTAGCCAATTGGCTCACTTTATACCGTTAACGCCGGCTACGATGAGGCTTAATTTTTTTCGCCTCCAACTCCAGGGTGGCTTTCCGCATTATTCCTACGCCGGTTTCCACTAGTGCCGACTCTCTGGTGAAGAGAATAAATACGTACTTTCCCTATCATCATTATGATATGAATATTCGATTAAGAAAAGCATAGCAAAAAAAGTCAGCTGACGCAAGGGTAGATTTATCAATCGATACTATTTTTTTAGAGGTAGAGTGACATATGATAACGAATTAGCTATAGTATATGCGATAGAACAGTCATCATACTAATTTCAGAATGGAGGTATGGAGTTTGATTGATCAAGATGACAAGGTGCTGCCGGTTGCTCCGGTTATGGGCAATAAGGTCATAAAAATAATGCCATTTGGAATTGAAGAGAAGATGAATCAAGCAACTACTCGTAAAAAAGCGGGCAATACTCCTCTTAAGAATAAAAATGAGCTTAAATGCACTATCACAGCAGAGAAAGTTGACTGTCAAATATAAGAAAACCATAAATAGAGTGGATAGTTAGTGTTGAGAAGAGCGCATAATAATTAATACAGGTGGTGATAGCATGAAGAAAATTTGGCTTGCAGGTGGCTGTTTCTGGGGTGTCGAAGGATACTTTCAACAATTGCGAGGTATAATCGATACTACGGTAGGTTACGGCCAAGGGAAAACGGAAAATCCAACATACCATCAGGTTTGCAGTGGGCAGACAGGGCATGCGGAAATATGTGAGGTTACTTATGATGAAGCACAAATAGTATTGCCAAAAGTGCTCGAACAATTTTTTCGTATTATTGATCCTACCAGCCTCAATCGCCAAGGTGCCGACCAAGGAACCCAATATCGCAGTGGGATTTATTATAGAGATGCAAATGAAGTACCTGTAATTAACGCAGTTCTTCAGCAGATTCAAAAGCGATACTCCAATTCACTTGTTGTAGAAGTAGAACCGCTGAAATCCTTTTATCCTGCAGAGGAATATCATCAGGATTACCTCAAGAAAAATCCGCACGGTTATTGCCATATTGACATGAGCCTAGCCGCGATGAATGAAAGAAACTAGTGTTTTTATGGAAACAATTTTTTAGTTACTGGAGCACTCATATACATGAGTGCTTTTTTGCATTTGTGTTCATAAAGCTGCCACTCCTTAGTGGACAGTGACTAATAAAGGGGTTAATTTACTTCGAGAAAGAGGCTTGAATGTTATGAAAAGTTGTAATAGTGGGAAAAATACAAAATAGGATATGGAAAGGAGAATTAGCAATGATCTGCATCATGGGAATAAAATGCCAATGTGTCTATAACCAAGTTGGTAAATGTGCTGGAGAACCAAAGCCGGAAAATGTACCATGCCTTGGTCTGGTATGCTTTAATATGACCAGCAAATAGAAGATAGGATAAGTTACTCTCTTATGACAGGCTGTGTAACTAGTAGGTTATCTGGAAGTTAAAAGCCGGATGTAACCATTATCTAGTTAACAGAATATAATAACATAGGAGGGGATGAAATTGGATGAAAAACTAAAAGAAAAGTTAGATGAAGTTGGGTCAAAAATAGACGATAAGGTAGAAGAAAAGGCGATAGAATATGATATTCCAAAGTGGGCAGTCTGGCTCGGGGGCGCCATAGCAGTTAGTGTGATTATCAAAATATTGTTCTAGTAACGATATATATCTATTCTAACGATCTTGTCTCATAGCGTCTGATTTTGATTGTTAAGTCATTTTTATCTTGGCCTTCGCTTTTGTGAAGGCCATTTTTCATACCAGGAGATATTCAGTTTACGTGTAAAATGACAGCAATGGTTATCAAGTTGACTGATTGCCTAATCGAGTAAATAGGTAGTTACCGACCCATAAGAACTGGATAATGATCAGATCATAGTCGTCATTTAAAAAGGTGGTGACAGGAAGCCAGATGAAAACCAGAACAGGTATTGATAACCAGAGCATTCCAGCCAGTATCCAACCAATGTTACCGGTATAAAAGCATCGAAATGCAACTTTACAGGGTAATATAGCTAAATAATATAAAGCTACGGAACCAATGATATGCAGTACGGCACGCAGCGCTAAAAGCACGTTTATCACCTGCAGTTCACAAGAATTACTACATATTTCGACTAAAACGGATATTATCCTACACGGATCTGTCGTCAATTTCTGGAAAGATAAAAAATTTAGTGTAAATCGTGACAGTAGAATCAGCAAAAGAGCATTCCAGTGTGAAGGTATTGCACACCAGAATGCTCTTTTGTTGATCTTAAATATGTAATTGCTTTGGCTCTGCCGTTAATCTCTATTAAATTCGGGCTGTACGGAAGCAGGGGGGGAATACTCTAATAGTTTCTGTTTTACCGTTATTTAAAACCTGTAGGCTCCAAGTTCCTAATTTTTCTTTATGCGTGTTATTTACATAAACCTGCAAATTAATTACAGCACCCTTTTCGGCAAGGATGGAAATTTTCCCGGATTCTTTTCCCTTGGCAATAATAGTTTCAGTTTTTGTCGAAGCGTTGCCTATGCTCCAATCAAGTTTAATATCGGAAGGGATACTAGGATATCCGTCATTAACAAAGTAAGTACAATTCCAAAAGGTAGAAGGATCATCAACAACAACTTCTACAGTCATATTTACCGGTGAAGCATGACCTATCTGCAGTGGAGTAACAAAGCAAAGAACTAAAAATAATCCTAACCATACTTTCCTTAATTGGTTCATATCAGTTTACCTCCCCAAAGTGGTATCTACATTTTAACATAATTATTCCATATTTTATAGTGATCTTTACTTATTTTACCTGATCTCATTTCTAAAATCGGCTAGCAAAAAAAATAACTGGCGGTTAGGCCAGTTGATGGGAGAGGAGAAGATTTGGTACCATATATAGTGTTCCCTATAAATTGCCTTTTAAACGCACGAAAAATGATTTTATAAGAAGACCTCTAAAAATTTCCTCATATGATCCTACTTTGCATATAGAGGGATCAGCTGATGTTATATATAAGTACCAAATATATGATAATGATTATGAGGTGAGCTGACTTATGGCTGTCTATGAAAAAAATGCTGCGAATACTACAATGCCTGCCCGATGTCAGTGGTGCAGTGAAGATCCTCTATATATTGCCTATCACGACAACGAGTGGGGAGTACCAGTATACGACGATAGAAAACTATTTGAGTTTTTAATACTCGAAGGGGCTCAGGCCGGCTTGAGTTGGATTACTATTTTACGAAAGCGAGAAAACTATCGTAAAGCCTTCGACGGCTTTGACTGGGAGAAGATTGCTGCCTATAGTGATGATAAAATTATGGGTTTGCTACAAAATCCGGGTATTATACGAAACCGCTTAAAAATTGCTGCTACTATACAAAATGCTAAGTCCTTTGCAAATATTGTTAATCAATATGGCAACTTCTCTGGTTTTATCTGGAAATATGTGCAAGGCGTGCCAATTCAAAATACGTGGCAGAATATTGGAGAAGTACCGGCACAGAGTAAAGAATCAGAGCTTATGAGTAAGGAACTTAAAAAATGGGGATTCCGCTTTGTTGGCCCAACAATATGCTATGCCTATATGCAAGCGGTTGGCATGGTAAACGATCATACAACGGATTGCCTTCGGTACAAGGGAATCAGAGCGTTAAGTCAGAAAGATTAGTACTATATTGGCATGTAAATAATGTTTTAAACAGGATTAACTGCTCTAAGTGAAGAATGCAATGAAAAATGCTAAAAAAGAACCAGGAGAAAACGAATGTTTCATATCGTATACTACATTTCTGGTCATGGTCTTGGCCATCTAACTCGTTCTCTGTCGATTATTGAATTACTATTACAGTACCGCAGTGATATCTCCATTACCATCAAATGTGACGCTGGTCATATAGCGTTTACTCAGCATTATTTGAGTGATCATAACTTGGCTGCTCAAGTTCAACCGTATAGCTCAACTTTTGATATAATAGTTGACCCTGTTAAAGTTTGTGTTGATTTGCCGGCTACAATCACTAACTTACAAAATTGGTTAGCTAAGCTGCCAATCCGTGCACAAAATGAATACAAGACGACTGATACAAGGACAAATTTGATACTGTCGGATATTGTGCCGGAAGCTTTTCTAGTAGCAGAGATGCTAGGAGTGCCAGCTATTGGGATTAGCAATTTTACCTGGTATGAAATTTGTAGCAACTATTTGCCCGAAGAAAGCCTGACTGCGTTAAGGAGAATGTATGAAAAGGCAACTGCTTTACTCGAATTCCCATTATCGACCGGTAACAATATGCCGGTGAAAAACCGGATTCCAGTTGGGCTGATTTGCCGGCCTGTCAATGCGGAGAGGGTTAAGTTAATACGGGATAAGTTTAAACGCGGCAAGCGGCCACTGCTATTGTTCAGTATTGGCGGTGCCCTTGAACTAGAATGCCAATCACTACACCCAGGGATCGATTGGTTACATACTCGTGGTGTTTGTTTACCACAAAATTCGAATGTCTTTACGATACAGGAAGATGACCAGGATATACAAAATTATGTTGCTGCTTGTGATGCGGTTATTACGAAATTTGGCTGGTCTACACTTGCAGAAGCCATTATAGCGAAAAAACCGGTATTTCTTATGCAAGCCAATGGTGGTTGGGCTGAAGAAAATCTGATTATGGCGGAAATTAACACACTGGGCTGTATTAAAGCGATTAGATTGGCAGATTTATATCACTTTTCACCTGAAGTAGTACAGCAACAAATCAATGAAATGACTGAACACTATAAAGAATTAAGTAGTCGATACAGTTATTCACCAAAAGAAATTATCGAACATATTAGTACTTTTTTACCTAGCATTAAACTGACCCCAAATATGGAGTAGAGGACTGTGATACAACTGAAGCTGCCGCAAGAATTAATAGAGAAATTAGAGCAACAATTAGCAGTGGAGTTTCCTGCTTTTTTAGAAACTTTATCTCAACCCAAAATTTCCGGTCTGCGAGCTAATAGTCTGAAGATTACACCGGACCAATTAAAAAAGTTGCTACCCTGTTTGGCTGAACCGATTGATTGGTGCCAGGATGGCTTTTATTATCAGGATAGCGAGGTCAGGCCGGCAAAACATCCCTATTATTATGCAGGACTATACTATATCCAAGAACCAAGCGCTATGTTGCCGGTGGAAGAATTAGCAGCAACGCCAGGACAGCGGGTTTTGGATCTTTGTGCGGCTCCGGGCGGTAAATCTGTTCAAATAGGTGGGCAGCTACTTCGAGATGGTCTATTGGTTACAAATGATATTCATCCCCAGCGAGCCAAGGTACTGTTGAAAAATATGGAACGCTACGGTGTTGTTAATATTGTTGTCACAAATGAGACACCAGATCGTTTAGCGAAAGTATTTGAAGGATTTTTTGACAAAATTCTTGTAGATGCTCCTTGTTCGGGAGAAGGTATGTTTCGCAAGGACCCTGCTATGGCAAGTGACTGGTCTCAGCAAGAAGTAGAAAAATATGCTCGCTGGCAGCAAGAAATTCTAAGCTATATTCCTAGTATGCTCCGTAAGAATGGAGAGGTGGTTTATTCGACTTGCACATTTTCTCACGAAGAAAATGAAACTCAGTTAAAAAAATTCGTAGCAGAATTTCCTCAATTTCAGGTTTTAGACTCTCAGCGTCTATGGCCTCATAAGATTAAGGGCGAAGGTCACTTCGTGGCCAAATTAAAAGAACAAAGCCTACTATTGCATAAAACACAGAGTGAAGATAAATTACTTAGCAGCAATAAGGCAGCTGGTCTGACTACTGTAATTCGGGAAGCCTTAGAGGAATTCTCCGGCCAGGTTTGGAATGAAGAACAAGCATGGCAAAAATGGCTTCCTCCCAATGGATCAATTGTTGAGCGGGCAGGTCATATTTTATGGGAAACTAATGATTTGCCTGTACTCAAAGGACTGAAAGTGTTACGATCGGGTTGGTTGCTTGGAATTTGGGAAAAGGGTCGATTTCGTCCCAGCCAGGCTTATGCCATGGGGTTACCGAAGGAGGCGGTAGCGGCGGCTGTACAACGCTGTGAGTTTTCAGCAGAAGAGGAACGGAGCCGGTATGCAGCAATCCGGTACTTACGGGGCGAAACTATTCAGATTCAAGATAAGGAATGGCCTTCAGGATGGCATCTTGTTACGGTCGACGGATTCTCATTAGGCTGGGCCAAGGGGGCAGGTCATAGTTTAAAAAATGATTATCCTCCTGGCTGGCGCTGGGAAGATTAAGAGAGGTGTATGAATGTCAGAGAAAGACAGATATCGTTTGGACAAGGTGCTAGCAAATGTTGGATTCGGGTCACGACGTGAAATTAAAATGATTGTCAAAGCTAAACGGGTAAAGGTCAACGGTGTAGTAGTTAAAGATGCCGATATGCATGTTTGGCTTTCTCGTGACAATATAGAAATGGATGGAAAGCCTGTTGTTTACCGGCAGCATATTTATCTTGTAATGAATAAACCACAAGGTGTACTTTCAGCTACAGAAGATAATCACGGCAAAGTAGTAGTGGAGCTGTTACGGACTGAACACCGGAATTTTGAGCCTTTTCCGGTGGGACGCCTGGATAAAGATACGGAGGGCTTATTATTATTGACGAATGACGGAAAACTGGCTCATGAGTTACTTTCCCCTAGAAAACATGTGGCTAAGACTTACTACGCTACAATACTGGGAGAAGTAACCGAGGATGACGGACGAGCCTTTGCTCAAGGTGTTGTATTGGATGATGGTTATAAAACTTTACCCGGAGAGCTTCAAATACTTAGTTGCGGAGTTCAATCGGAAATTAAATTGACTATTTATGAAGGCAAGTTTCATCAAGTGAAGCGAATGTTTGCAGCCGTCGGCAAAAAGGTTATTTATCTAAAACGTTTGTCCATGGGGCCGTTACATTTAGATGATAGCTTGGCTCCCGGTGAATACCGAGAACTGACTGTTCAGGAACTAACGGCATTGGAAGGAAAATAATAAAACAGTGCGAAATAGGTAGATAAATGTTAGGATAGGGAGCGAAACGGGATGTATAGCTTTCCTCTACAAGAAACGGAACGGATTTTAAAAAAGGGACACGCCAGTTTGTCTATTGAAGGCAATGCCTTTAGCGGAGCCTTGTATCTGACAAATGAGCGCTTGGTTTTTATTGGTTATCTGTTGAATTTGAATCGTAAATATATGGAAGAAGTGCCGCTGGAGCATATAACAGATTTAAAACAGGAAAAAACGTTTTACTTTATACCGAATGTTTTTTTAGTCTCAACAATACGGAATCGGGTTTTAAAAATTATCATCTCTAAGCGTGATGAATGGCTAAGGGCGATTCATCAGCAGATGGAACAGATCCAATAAAGACACTCTGGTGAGTGCTTCAGGCCGTTGATAAAGCCCCATCTGCGTTGCACCCGTAAAGGGTAAGCCGAAGTTCTAAGTGTGCTAAAAGCACCGAGAACTTCGCATTCAGGCCTGCGGGAGCTCACTTGTCGTACCGGCGCTGTACCGTCTTCGCTCGCTTCCTCGGCCTTCCTAGCATCTGGAGCTTTCTGAACGGCCTGGGAAATAGGTTTTCAACAAACTGAGGCACTCTGGTGAGTGCTTTTTATTTTGTTTCAATTCTTTTCTACCTGTAGTGTGTGCACTAGGCTTTTTGTATGCAAACGCATTGTGGCACATATACTATAACGTGGAAAGGAGTTGAGGTCTGTGAAACTGCTTTCAGTTGGTTTGACTGGTGTTAATCAGGATGTCACCATGCGGCTGCAAAAAGATTGTTGTAGCTTGATGCATGAAGGGTTTCGTATTGCAGTTGATGAGATGAGTAGAGGGAAATATACATTTATTGGTTGTAATATTGTGGAAGGGGAATTATCCTTTCGCAATTATGAGCGTGTAAAAGATTCATTAAAGAATTATGTTGCTAAAATAGTTGCAGATTTTATTCTTGGCAATGAGGAAAAAGTACTTGTTCATCGTCTTATCGAACGCAATTATCATTATTTCAGTAAAGAAGAACAGAAAATAATATACGAGAACTCTTTAAAGCTTTTAAATGACAGTAGTTGCTGCTTAATTCAGGATTTTAGCGCAGGGGCACGGCGTAATCGGATAGTAACCCGTCTGATGGAATATCTCGATAATCATCATGAGCTAGTCGTTGATGGTTTTGTTCAGTTTCGCTTAAAAGATTATCGTGATGGTTTAGCACAGGTTGTAGATAAAGCAGTAGATGATTTAATGCTGGATTTAGAGTATCAGGAATTTATTCGCGTATTGCGATATTTCATCAATGTACAGGAACCGCAAATGGAAGAAACACATGTCATTATTTATGGTGCTAGCAGCTTTAAGCTCTTAGACGGAAAGGGAAAATCAATTGATAACCAGTATCTCGATAGTTTTGATGCTCAATACTCTGAGGAAATTAACTATCAGGATCTATTAATTACCGCATTGATTGCAGTAGCACCACATCATGTAGTGTTGCACAATCCTCGTTCACAAGGCACAAGTGATCTAATTCGTACAATAAAAAGCATATTTGAAAATCGGGTGATGGTTTGTACCGGCTGTGAATTGTGTAGCAGCGAAAGTGTTTTTCATAATATTGACAGAGATTGAGTTTGTGGATATAATTAAATGTAATAATATACTATTATCAGTAATGCCGAGGATATGATGATTGAGGATTGCCGTTTCAGAGAAAAGATGCCATAGGCTGAGAGCATCTTACGGGTTGACCTTAGTTATTACCACCTCGAAACTGTCAGGCTGAATTTTATGTAAGCCGGACCGGGTCATTCCCGTTATCACATGATCAAGTTGGGCTATTGCAGCCAAACAGGGTGGAACCGCGTGAGTAAAACTCTCGTCCCTTTTAGGGATGAGAGTTTATTTTATTTGTCGGCAAGGAGGAATACATTATGGAAAAAGTACAGATTACATTAAAAGATGGAAGTGAACGGGAATATGCCGTTGGTACAACGCTGGCAGCGGTTGCCGAATCAATAAGCCGCGGATTAGCAAAAAGCGCCCTCGCAGCGAAGGTTAATGGTCGAGTGGTTGACCTGCGTTCCAAGCTAGATGGGCCCGTTCGTGTTGAATTTCTGACCTTTGAAGATGAAGCAGGTAAAGATGCATTACGTCATAGTTCATCGCATATCTTGGCTCAAGCAGTAAAACGCCTGTTTGGCGATGTGAAGATTGGTATTGGTCCGGCTATAGCCAATGGCTTCTATTATGATTTTGATACTGCTCACACTTTTACACCAGAAGATTTAGAAAAAATTCAAGCTGAAATGGAAAAGATTATAAAAGAAGATTTACCGATAGAGCGGGTGGAAGTTACCAGGCAAGAGGCAATAAAGCGTTTTGAAGAGCAAGGTGAGAGTTATAAAGTAGAACTTATCCGTGATCTGCCGGAAACTGTCGCTATCTCACTATACCAGCAAGGTGAATTTGTGGATTTATGCGCAGGACCACATGTTCCATCCACTGGCAAGGTAAAGGTCGTTAAACTGCAAAGCTTGGCAGGAGCTTACTGGCGCGGTGATGAGAAACGCAAAATGCTGCAACGCATATATGGAACATCTTTTGAGAAGAAAGCTGATCTTGACGCTTATTTGCACATGTTAGAAGAAGCTGCGAAACGGGATCACCGTAAACTGGGAAGAGAGTTAGATTTATTTAGCATGCAAGAAGAAGGACCGGGATTTCCCTTTTTCCATCCGAAAGGGATGATTATCCGGAATGAGCTGGAAGCCTTCTGGCGTAAGCTACACATCAAATATGGTTATCAGGAAATTAAAACTCCAATTATCCTGCATCAAAAGTTATGGCAGCAGTCTGGACATTGGGATCACTACCGGGAGAATATGTACTTTACCACTATTGATGGTGAAGGTTATGCAGTTAAACCAATGAACTGTCCTGGAGGAATTCTGGTTTATCGCAGTCAGCATCATAGCTATCGTGATTTGCCACTGCGTACCGCAGAGCTCGGACTTGTTCATCGTCATGAACTCCATGGTGCTCTTCACGGTCTAATGCGCGTACGTAGTTTTACACAGGATGATGCTCATATTTTTATGTTACCATCCCAAATTAAACAGGAAATAATGGGGGTTATCGAGCTTTTTGATACTGTATATCGTGTATTTGGTTTAACTTATCATGCAGAGCTAAGTACCAAACCAGAAAAAGCGATGGGGTCAGATGAAATTTGGGAGACAGCAACTAACGCATTGCAAGAAGCGATGGAAGAAAAGGGGCTGGCCTTTAAAATTAATGAAGGTGATGGTGCGTTTTACGGGCCGAAAATTGACTTTCACCTTAAGGATTCTATCGGAAGAACATGGCAATGCGGTACTATACAGCTTGACATGCAGATGCCTGAACGGTTTGATCTTAACTATGTTGGCGAAGATGGACAAAAACATCGTCCAGTTATGATTCACCGGGTAGCTTACGGAAGTATGGAGCGTTTTATTGGTATTCTGATTGAGCACTTCGCTGGTGCATTTCCTATATGGCTGGCTCCTGTTCAGGTTAAAATTTTGCCTATCACCGAACGGCAGGTAGGTTATGCTCAGCAATTAGCCAAGATGATGCGCGATAAAGACATCCGGGTAGATGTAGATGATCGTAATGAGAAAATTGGCTATAAGATTCGTGAAGGACAAATGTCTAAAGTGCCTTATATGCTAGTAGTTGGCGATAAAGAAGTTGAGAATAATTCTGTGTCTGTTCGCAAACGTGGTCATGGAGATCTCGGTGCTCAAGCAGTTGATGAATTTGTTGCTTTAGTATTAGATGAAGTGGTTAAGAAAACAAATTAATCCGTAAAAATTGGTAAATGCAATTGACTTTTATGATAAGGCATGCTAACATATCCTAGTAAGTAAATATTTTACAAGCAGAGGCCATCCGCTTCTCACCTTACAACGCTTTGAGGTTGTTCGTAAGGTATTAGGACTTAGCATAGTGATTTATGCTGTTGTGCGGGTGGTGTATGCCATCCGCTTTTTAATTTGTTTATTTGATATTATCAGGAGGTGAGCGGCAATTAGCAAAGACACTTTAAGGATTAATGAAGAAATCCGCGCAAGAGAGGTTCGGGTAGTTAGCGAAGCAAACGAACAAATGGGAATTATGTTGTTGAGGGATGCATTACGTGTTGCTGGTGAGCAGCAACTTGATTTAGTGGAAGTAGCCCCAACAGCCAAACCGCCGGTTTGTCGTATTATGGACTTTGGTAAGTTCAAATACGAGCAGCAGAAACGAGATAAAGAAGTCAAAAAGAAGCAAAAATCCTTTACACTCAAAGAAGTCAAACTTCGTCCCAATATTGAAGACCATGACTTCGAGGTAAAGTTAAAAAATGCTTTGCGCTTCTTAGAAGATGGGGACAAAGTAAAAGTAACCATTATGTTTCGTGGGCGGGAATTGAGTCATCCCGAATTGGGTAGACAGGTTCTTGTTAAAATGGCTGCTGAGGTGAAAGAAGTCGCTAATGTGGAACGCGAACCGAAGCTTGAAGGAAAAAATATGATTATGATTCTTTCTGCTAAGCAACACAATTAAAAAGGAGGATACATCATGCCAAAAATTAAAACTCGTAGAAGCGCCGCTAAGCGGTTTAAAGTTACCGGCACTGGAGAATTCAAACGTTCTAAAGCTTTCAAAAGTCATATTCTGGAGAAAAAATCTCCTGCACGTAAACGCAACTTGCGTAAAGCCGGAATGGTAAGTAAATCTGATCATGAGCGCGTAGCAAGAATGCTGCCTTACGCATAAATCAGGTAATTTTTAAATGGAGGTAATTAGACATGCCAAGAGTTAAAAAAGGTGTGACTGCACATAAACGTCACAAAAAGATATTAAAATTAGCAAAAGGTTACCGTGGCTCTAAGAGCAAGCTGTTCAAAAAAGCTAACGAAACGGTAATGAAAGCTTTATATTATGCTCGTCGTGACCGTCGGGCTAAAAAACGTGAGTTCCGCAAACTGTGGATTGCCCGTATCAATGCCGCTGCTCGTATTAATGGCATTTCTTATAGCCAGATGATTAATGGCCTGAGCAAGGCTGGTATTGAAGTAAATCGTAAAATGCTAGCTGATTTAGCTGTTAATGATATGGCCTCCTTCGGTAAGCTTGTAGAAACAGCCAAAGAGCAACTCCAATAACAACTATCTTTAACTCCTGAGTAATCAGGAGTTTTTTCATTTCTATATGAGATATTTACGTATAATATTTACTTTATTGGAAATAATTTCATTGACGGTTGCTTTGGTGATTATTTTAAATTTTAAGATAATTCCGGCAGGTGTTTCTTCGCTAATTCACGAATAGAATGTATAAGTGCAAGATAAAAGGAATAAAGGAGGAGTCAATCTTGGCCTTGGTTACTATGCATGAGCTTCTTCAGGATGCGCGTAAAAGGAAGTATGCAGTCGGTGGATTTAATGTATTCAATTTCGAAACACTAGGAGCAGTGTTGGAAGTTGCGGAAGAGTTAAAAACCCCACTCGTTTTAGGCATTCCAGAAAGATTATTTAAGTTTGTAGATGTAGAAACCCTAAGCGCTGCTTTGGTGCGAGCCGCACAAAAGTCCTCTATACCTGTTGCACTCCATCTTGACCATGGTTATAGTTATGAAGGTGTAATGAGAGCCATTCGCTGGGGGTTTACCTCTGTTATGTTTGATGGGTCTCATCTGTCTATTCAAGAAAATTTAAAACGCACAAAAGATATTACTCGAATAGCCCATTCTCTTGGCATTTCTGTCGAAGGGGAATTGGGCTATATTGGTTGTTATGACAGTGTATCAGATCTAACCGAAGATAATTTAGTTAAACCGGAAATTGCTATCGATTTTGTTGATAGAACAAAAGTAGATGCACTGGCTGTAGCTGTAGGTACCAGCCATGGTGGATATCATGGTGTACCAAAATTGAATTTTTCACGACTGAATGAATTAAATAGCAGTGTTAACGTTCCACTTGTTATGCATGGTGGATCAAAACTACACAAAGATGACTATCGGCATTCCATTAATTCAGGAATTACAAAAATTAATATCGCCACCGATATGTCACAGGCAGCAGCAGAAACACTAAGGGCTGAATTGAGTAAAAGCACTACCGTTAATTACGTAAATTTAATGAATGCCGTGAAAAAGGGTGTCAAAGAATCAGTGCGTAAATATATGCTGTGCTTTGATTGTATAGCCAAAGTAGTTTAATTACTAACTGACCTGCCTTGAAAAAGGCAGGTTTTTATTTGATTGTCTTCAATTGTTCATTATGATAAAATACTGCAATAGCAGATAATTGGATTATGCTTTTTGCGGAAAGAAAACTGCTGAATTCAACACCGGAGGAATAGATTGATGGAGGTTATTGTAAGTTCCCAGAATAACTTAGTAAAGCTGGCAGCCTCATTGAGACAAAAAAAATATCGTGATGAAGCTGGTGTGTTTTCGGTAGAAGGTGTACGTCTGGTCGAGGAAGCAATCAAAGCTGATTGGGAAATCACAACCTGTATTGTTACAAAGAAGGCATATGAACAATCACGTGTACAAAAACTTGTTGAGCAATTAGAGAAACGTCACTGTCGCATAGCAGAGTTATCGGATATATTATATGCAAAAATTACCGATACTGATCAAGCTCAAGGTATTATGGCAATTGTTAAAAAGAAAGAATTCTCACTGCAAGATTTAACAGCCGAAAATAAACGGCCTTTAATTGCCGTTCTAGATGCCGTACAGGATCCCGGCAATGTTGGAGCATTAATTCGCACTGCTGATGCTGCAGGATGCACAGCAGTAATAATGACGCCTGGAAGTGCCGATCTATTTAGTGGTAAGACTGTTCGTGCCACCATGGGATCACTGTTTCATATACCTGTTGTCAGTAAAATAAGTACACCCGAACTAATCTCGTATGTAAAAGAGTTTCAGATTCAGCTCATTGCTACGGCATTAACGTCTTCCAGCCCATATTATGAAGTTGACTTGACAGGGCCGGCGGCAGTGGTCTTTGGTAATGAAGGCAACGGGGTGAGTGATGAACTGCTCCGGCATGCTGCCAGCCGATTATATATCCCCCTTTATGGGCAGGCCGAATCGTTAAATGTAGCAGCTGCCGCAGCGGTTATCTTTTATGAGATTGCACGGCAACGCCGCGTAGCCTTGTAATTTAAATTCTCCTATGCTATAATTAATAAAGCAATGACCTGAAATTTCCAACTATGAGCAGAGAGGGTGTGGTCCTTCTATGGTGACCGCCGAATTATTCTGGAAAGTATTCGAAGCTACCGGTTCCATTGCTGCGTATATGTTTTATCGTCGGTTAATGATACAGTAATGAAATATACATTGCAATGATAGAGAGAGTAGGTCAGATTCGGTCCTAACAGGGAGGATGGCGCCGCCGATTGAGAGCCTATCCGGATCGTCTGGCTGAAGTTCGCTCCGGAGCATCTGGCTGAAGAGGTTTCTTGTGTAGGCTAGACGTCTTTTCCGCGTTAATGGAAACATGAGTGGTTTTTAGGGTGGTACCGCGGAAGTTGGACTTTCGCCCCTTCAGGGGTGAAAGTCTTTTTATTTTCAAGGCTAACAACTAGGAGGTATTTATGGAAGAACAATTGGAGTCTTTGCGTCAGGCAGCGCTGCAAGAGTTGAAGCAAGTGTCTACGATAGACATGCTGAATGAGCAAAGGGTAAAGTATCTTGGCAAAAAGGGTAGTCTTACGGCAGTCTTACGCGGATTAGGAGCACTTAGTGCTGAAATGCGCCCTCGGATGGGACAAATTGTCAATGAGATTCGTACTGAATTGGAAGATTTGATAGCTGCTAAAGCAGAAGAACTCAAAGAAGCTGAGTTAGCTCATAAGATTGCCTCTGAACGTATTGATGTGACAATGCCCGGACGCAGGTCGGTCATGGGAGGTAAACATCCACTTACGATAACTCTGGATCGTATAAAAGAAACTTTCATGCGGATGGGGTTTAATGTAGCAGAAGGGCCGGAAGTAGAAAAAGATTATTATAATTTTGAAGCCCTTAATTTTCCGCCCGACCATCCGGCTCGTGATATGCAAGATTCATTTTACATAACGGAAGAGTTTTTGCTGCGTACACATACCTCTCCTGTTCAGGTTCGTACCATGCAGTTAGGAGAACCTAATTCGCCGGTACGCATTATCGCTCCTGGCAAAGTATATCGCTGGGATTATGATGCGACTCATTCACCCATGTTCCATCAGGTAGAAGGTCTGGTTATTGATACAGGCATAACGTTTGCTGATTTGAAAGGGACATTAGAACTGTTTATTCACGAGATATTCGGCAACGATGTTCGTGTGCGTTTTCGCCCCAGTTTCTTCCCTTTTACTGAACCCAGTGCTGAAGTTGATATTTCGTGTGTTATGTGTGACGGCAAAGGCTGTCGCGTTTGTTCAGGTACCGGTTGGTTGGAAATTCTAGGGTGCGGTATGGTTCATCCGCGGGTATTGGAACTGAGTAATTATGATCCTGCCCAAGTTAGCGGTTTTGCTTTTGGCATGGGCGTTGAGCGCATTGCTATGCTGGTTTACGGAATTGATGACTTGCGGTTATTCTTTGAAAACGACTTGCGTTTCTTGCGACAATTTTAAGGAGGACATCACATGCGTGCATCAATAAAATGGCTAAAAGACTATATATCAATTACACAAGCGCCTGAATCTCTGGCAGATAAGTTAACTATGGCGGGGATACCGGTAGCCGCAGTAGAATGTTTGGGGATGAATATCCATAATGTTGTTTCAGGGAAAATTCTGGAGGTAAATCCACATCCCGATGCCGATCGCCTGTCAGTATGCAAAATTACGGTAGGAACTGATAAGGTCACTATCGTTACCGGTGCGACTAATGTACGTTCTGGTCAGATTGTACCGGTAGCGCTAATCGGAGCTAAGCTTCCTAGTGGAAAAGCCATTGAACAGGCAGAATTTCGCGGTATTATATCACAAGGTATGTTATGCTCAGCTGAAGAGCTAAACTTAGACACCAAAATTATTGCTCCTGAGTTGCGTGAGGGAATTTATATCTTGCCGCCTGAAACTGCGATAGGTATCGACATTCAAACTGCTCTTGGGTTAGATGATACAGTATTAGAATTTGAACTTACACCAAACAGAGCCGATTGTTTTAGCGTCATCGGCCTAGCCCGCGAAGTAGCTGTATTAACAAGTGGAACGATTAAAAAGCCAATGCTTGCGCTGCAGGAGAATGGGACTGGCAAGGCTGGTTCGCTGGCTAGTGTTACCATTACTGAGCCATCCCTGTGTTCGCGTTTTGCTGCCCGTATTTTGCAAAATGTAAAAGTGAGTCCTTCACCTGTATGGCTACAGCACCGTTTGCAAGCGGCTGGGATGCGTCCCATTAATAATATAGTTGATGTTACCAATTTTGTCATGCTGGAAATGGGACAACCCATGCATGCTTATGATTACAGTTTGCTAGCCCGTCATAGTATTATTGTTCGTAAAGCTAATCCTGGGGAAAAGCTGACTACTCTTGATGGTGTTAAGCGGGAACTGAGTCCTGGTACGCTGGTTATAGCCGATGAAGTACAGGCTGTTGGCATTGCCGGGGTTATGGGAGGCTTAGCTACTGAAGTAACGGCCACTACTCAGACGGTCCTTTTAGAAGCGGCGGCTTTTCAGGGCGCTAGTGTGCGTCGCACCTCACGGGCATTAGGATTACGCTCAGAAGCATCTGGCCGCTTTGAACGGGGTGTTGATACGGCAAACATAACCCGTGCTCTGGACCGGGCGGCTAAGTTGCTGGAAGATATGGGGGCCTGTAAAGTTTGTCCCGGGATTATTGATAATTATCCCGGAATGACTCTTCCCCGGCAGGTTACATTTACTGCCAAACAAATCAATTCTTTTTTAGGTACTGACATTCCTCAGTCCAATATGGTAGATATTTTACGGCGACTTGAATTTGAGTTGGATATTCAAGCTGATCAAGTGATTGTTACCGTACCAACTTGGCGCTCCGACGTCACCGGTCCGGCCGATATTAGCGAAGAGGTAGCCCGGATTTACGGCTACAATAAAGTTCCTACTACTACTCCGGCAGGGCGAATGGCAAGGGGAAGTCAAAGCTATATACAGTCTATTGCAGATCGACTTAAGTCTATTTTGGCTGGTGGTGGCTTTACCGAGATTATTTCCTTTAGCTTCATGCATCCTCATACGCTTGATAAATTGAACTTTAGTAGTGATAGCCACTTATACCGGGGAATTGAAATTAAAAATCCTATTACTGATGAGTTTCCCTGGTTACGCACCACATTACTAGGTGGTATAATAGATGCTATTGTAAGAAATCTATCTCGTAAGAATGAAGATTTGAAAATCTTTGAGTTGGGGTCAGTCTATCTTCCTGATGCACTGCCGCTAAACGATTTGCCAAGAGAGCCACTCATGCTATGCGGTGCTTTGTGCGGCCGGCGCAATGAAGTATCATGGAATCAGCACCAACAAATGGTGGATTTCTATGATGCTAAGGGTGTCATAGAAGAATTGTTAGCTAAGTTAGGAATCACTGATTTTACGATAAAGGCGGGCGAACATCCATCACTCCATCCTGGGAAAACAGCTATTTTCACTGTTGGTGATGATGTCGTGGCTATTGTTGGGGAAGTTCATCCTAAGGTCCAGGCTGCATTCGGTATTACCCGTAAGGTATATATGTTTGAAATGCCGGTTGCGACATTGACTGAGCAAGCCCGTTTGATTGGCAGATACGAGGCACTTCCTAAATTCCCGGCCATAACTCGTGATTTAGCGGTAATTCTTCCAGTTGACGTACCATCCAGCCGTGTTACTGAAGTCATTGCCGCTAACGGTGGCAATCTCTTAGCGGAAATCAAATTATTTGACGTTTATATAGGTGAGCAAGTCCCTGCCGGGTATCGCAGTCTTGCCTATTCGTTGGTATTTAGAGCAGTTGACCGAACATTGACCGATATTGAGATTGAGGCGCATCATAAGAATATAGTTGTGCATTTAGAAAAGACTTTATCAGCTAAATTGAGGGATTAATCGCAAAATGTCTCTGAGAAAAATACAAAAAATGCTTTACCCCCGTTTTACTTTGTGTTAAACTGTTAACCGTGAGCGGACGTGGGCGAGTGTTATGTTGCGTAAATCGTCAGACCTGCCTAAGGCAGGTCTATTATTTTGCTCTTGGCGGCATAATAAGATCAAGTGCCTACTCCCGTTATTTAGTGAGGGGGAAAAGAATGAGCGTTTTTCGTACTAAAAAAATTGATGATCTAATTTCAGGAGCTGAGAAAAAAGGGTTAAAGAAAACACTAGGTGCTTCGGACATGGTAATGCTAGGCGTTGGCTGTATTATTGGCACGGGTATTTTTGTTCTTACCGGTGTGGCAGCTGCCAAATATGCAGGCCCCGGAATTATGCTTTCTTTTGTTTTGTCGGGACTTGCTTGCGCTTTTGCGGCGTTAGCCTATGCTGAATTAGCGGCAATGGTTCCTGTTGCAGGCAGCGCTTATACGTACTCTTATGCAGCTTTGGGGGAAATCATTGCCTGGATTGTCGGATGGAACTTGATTTTGGAATATTCTGTTGGTTCTAGTGCCGTCGCTGCCGGTTGGTCAGGGTATATGGTAGGTTTGTTAAAGTCGGCTGGGATTGAGCTGTCTAAAGCATACACCGCCGTTCCGGCTGACGGAGGGATTGTTAATTTACCAGCTATGGTAATTGCAATTTTCTTAAGCTTATTGCTTGTCCGAGGAACGAAAGAAAGTGCGACATTAAATAAGATTTTAGTATTCATAAAATTAACTGCTGTTTTTATTTTTCTTGTTTTAGCAGGCCCCAAGGTAAATCCTGTTAACTGGACCCCGTTTATGCCTTATGGATTCTCCGGTGTAGCCGGTGGAGCGGCCATTATCTTTTTTGCCTATATTGGCTTTGATGCTGTAGCTACGGCTGCTGAAGAATGCCGCAATCCAAACAGAGATTTGCCCATTGGTATCATTGGGTCTTTAATAGTCTGTACTATTCTTTATATTGCTGTTGCTGCTGTCCTGACAGGGGTAGTGCCTTACACTGAACTGAATA
>Ga0366773_1036_pt1 | contig 21043 bp, 20 predicted proteins | sample BONcelHN113001D8_FD_207071 | JGI IMG/M metagenome (GOLD analysis project Ga0366773, IMG submission 207071) | Enriched cells from coal bed in the Powder River Basin, Montana, United States - BONCAT cells N11 rep2 HSBNCT.N11.300.1.D8 ...
ACATCTGCATATTCGTGGTTTGGATTGTTAATCTGTCCATCAAGGTAATCCTGCTTCAACGCTTCCAGCAGTTCTTTATTTGCAGCCTCGTCCAGCACGAACGTGCTGCTTTCCTCTTTGCCGATATTCAGATCTATATTCTTAATCTGTTCCGGTTCAATATAGAATAGGATGCTGCTGGTTTTGATGTATTCTTCCATCTTGTTGATTTGACTCAACAAATTATTATAGCTGTCCTGGACTTCCTTAGGTCCGTTGTAGGAATCGGAAAGAGAATAGGACCTCTTTAAAACAAAACCGTTCTTCAGATGGTACTCAATTTTAGTGTCGGCAGAACCTTGCAGCTTCTGGATGCTGTAAGGATACGCGGCCTTGCGGTTCGTGGATATCAAATCCTTATGCAGCTCCAAGACCTTGCTGACGTTTGCTTTTTCTTTCAGCAACGGAGTGACGGTTGCAATACTCTGGTATTGATTGTTTAATATCAAGTCATTGCTGTAACTGGAATATCCATTCGGCAGTGTAACGGAAATGCTTTCCACCTCGTCTGCATTCGGCAGCCGCGTGTCGTAGCCGAAAAATCCGGTGGCAAGAATACCGTATGACACAATGAAAAGCGCCACAAAGATACCGTACCAGGCAAAGCTGTGTTTCATCTGTTTAAACCCGCGGGAATAAACAGCCTCCACCACAATGTGGGCCGCCAGTGAACCGGCGACTATGCCGATAAAGAAAGTGGACGGGCTTGAATTTGCTTCTTGGAACAAAAGTCCCATCCCAAGACCGGCAACAGCGGTCACGATAAAGCGTATCATGATTTTTGGAATCGGGAAGGCAAAATTGCTTTCCGCACATTCACTTTTCCGCTTTTTATAAAGAAGAACGGAGCCGATAATCATGATCAACGTTAAAACAATCCACCATGCAAGGAACCATCCGCCGCTTCCGGTCAAACCGCCCGCGGCGCTTTCCTCAGCAAAATTCCTGTCAGCGAACGGAAGGAATGCCGCGGCAAACGGAGCGAATGCAGTTAGAACCGTGGAATTAAGGCTTAAACTAATGCTTAGTCCCGGGAGTAGAAGGGACGCAAATGTGCAGCTTGCAAAAATAAAGAGCGGGTATGCAACGGTAATCCCCAGTATGGAAATTACCATATCAAAAGTAGTACCGGTGCAAATAGCCATAAATATGGAAAATGCCAGTGCAGCGGTACTCATCAGCATCAGCCAAAGCATGGAAACGGCCAGCGAAAAGAACGTGTATTTTGCGTCGATTCCATAGCAGACGCCAATGATGGATACAATTGCGTAGTTGAGCAATACCGGTGCGAAAAGCACGGTCATCGCCGCACACAACCGGCCTAAAAGCATAGAGCTACGCCCGACAGGCAGGGAATGGAACAAATCGACACTGCGCTTTTGGTGCAGATAGCTGAACAGTGACACTGAAATGACCAGCACAAAAAGCAGAACAAGCGGGGTAACCAGAAAAGAAGTTAACGCCTTAATATATTCCGAATAAGAGCTGACCCACTGTTGCGCCGTGTAGGGCCCCTGGGTGCTGCCCCCGGCGTTTGACATTCCAACCATCAGAATCAGCGGAAACGCCAGAAACAGTAACAGCGCAAGCAGCGCCATCATGCCGCGGCTTTTTTTCAATGCCCAGAAATAGGTTTCCTTAAATTCTTTTGCGCCTCTATTTGAGTATGTTGTCAAGGTCATAACCGGCCACCTCCATTTCACTGATAAAAACTTCTTCAAGCGACAGTGGTAGAACCTCGGCAAATATAGGATTGAAGGAATTTATTTTTTCAAGAATCACTTCTTTTGAACCGCGGACAACAAGATTGATCAAGGAACCGTGTATTTCCGTCTTTACTATGTCAAGCGGTGCAAACTCGCTCAGTTCAGGCATCGGTTTCAATACTGCCTGCACTTTGTTGATTCCCAGCTTCAGTTCATCCAAATCACGCTCAAAAATCACGCCGCCCTTGTGGAACAGGCCGATGTGGTCGCAAAAATCCTCCAGCTCACGCAGGTTGTGCGACGCAATGATAACGGTCATGCCGCGCTCCGCAACCTCGCTCGAAACAATACGCTTGAGCAGCTGGCGCATAACCGGGTCGAGTCCGTCGAAAATTTCGTCAAGCAAAAGGTAGCTCGGCTGCGATGCAATTGCGCAAATCAGCGCTGCCTGCCGCTGCATTCCCTTTGACATGTTCACAATTTTGTCCTTTGCACCGATGGGGAACAGCTTGCAAAGTTCCTCAAAACGTTTTTTACTCCAGTTCGGATAAATCCGCGCATAAAAATCCGCCATATCTGTCAGGGTCGACTGCGGAATAAAATACGGATAGTCCGAAATAAAGAAGAGCTTTGATTTTACCGATGAATTTTCAAACGGGGAAAGGCCATCTACCAAAATTTCACCGCTGTCCGGTGCGTAGATACCGGCTAAAGTTCGCAGAAAAGTTGATTTTCCCGCTCCGTTTGAACCGACCAGACCGAACAGGGAACCGGAACCAACGGAAAAAGAAATTCCGTCCAGTGCTGTAGTCGTTTCAAACTTTTTTGTTAAGTGCCGTGCTTCGATCATGGTTATTCACTCCTTCCGTTAAATAAATTATTAACCCGCTCCATAATTTCTGCTTTTTGAATTCCACAGTCGGCGGCGGCTTTCATTGCTTCATCCAGTTTTTCACCTGCGATTTGCCGCTGCTGTGAAATTGCCGATCCGCTGCCCGAGATAAACGAGCCTTTGCCGGGTACGGTACAGATAATGCCGTCGTGCTCCAGCATATGGTAGGCTTTTTGCACCGTGTTGGGGTTCACGCCCAGTTCCTGTGCCAACGCGCGGACGCTCGGCAGGGTTTCCCCATGGTCAATTGCGCCCAGAGCCGCCATACGTGTAATGGATTTGTAAAGCTGCTCATAAATTGGCAGCCTGCTTTTGTAATCCAACGTGAACATCAATTTCACCTCACTGTCACTACTGTGTTATTTTGATTAGTACAGTCAGAATATATCATGTGGGAAAAAAGAAGTCAATGCTTATTACAAAAGTGTCATAATTATAATTCCATATCTTATTTTGCGGTAAAAAGGTCTGCTGTAAACAGCAGACCTTTTTTAAAGAATTAGGATTCTTTTTTATCACCTGGAGGCGCCGATTTACCTTCCGCGGGGGTTTCAACCGGTTTACTTGCAAACAGTTTTGGTAGTATTTCAGCCTGTGTCAGTACGGAATACAGCAAGGCCAAAACGGAAAAGTAAATTAAAATCCAGAAATTACTTGCTACCAATGCAAAATAAATAGCGGCCAGCATAGTAAGCGGATGAATGTTAATGGAAGAAGAAACGAGCTTCGGCTCAATAATCTGACGGAGCGCCATAATCAGCAGCCAGCAGACAAGGAGCACAATCGTTTTAAAGTAGTCGCCGCTGAAAAGATAAATTACAGAGAGGGGGACATACATGGTACCGGGGCCGAGAACCGGCAGAATATCGGCAAATCCCGTAATCAGGCTCAGCACCAGTGGATAGGGAACGCCAAGTGCGGTAAATACAATCAGGGTTTCCACAAAGGTCATAAAATAAATCAACAGATAGGAGCAGACATATTTACCGCTCAGATTTGCTCCGTGATGCGAGGCTGACCTCAGACTGACCACACCCTCCTGCGAAAATAAACCCACTGCGTAATTTTTAATCTTCTCCATATCCTTGGAGAAGAAATAGGTTGAAAAAATCATTACGATAAACATGGTAAAGATCGCGGGAAGTGAAGTTAAAAATTTAAGAGCGCTGCTCAGAACCTTGGTGGCCACTCCGGCTCCGGATTGAGCGATGCTCAGAATTTGGTCTTTATTTTGCTGAATAAAATTGGCGTCAATTCTGCTTAGGTATTCTCCCAACTGGGCAAGTATGGAGTTAATCGGACCGGTGAGCGGCCCGAAGCCTGTTTTGGAAAGCCCGGTAATATAGTTGATCAAATTATTAATTTCATAAATCAGCCAGTAACCCAAAAGAAACAGCAGGCCGAACAGCAGCGCAAAAATCAAAACGGTAGAAAGTACGGAAGCAAGTCCGGGCTTAATTCTCATGTGCTTTTTCAGCATGCGGATCAGCGGCTGCACCGACAGGGCAAGCAGAAATCCGGCCAAAAACGGAAAAGTGTATTTTAGTGAAATGGCAAACAGATAAAAAACAGCGGTAAACGCAGCAAAGAAAATAGCCAGTGGTTTTAGCCGCGTCAGTTGGTGTTTGTCAATCAAAATAAGTTCCCCCTTGTCTTTCTTTATTTAGCATAGTATGATTATTATAACCCGAGAAGACGAAAAAGGAAAGAAAAAAGAACGCTTCGCGAAATGCGAAGCGTCCTGTACGGGTTAATTTTATTTCTCTCTACCAAGAAGCCAATCGACAGAAACGTTCAGTATATTGGCTAAAGCAGCTAGTTCAAAGTCCGTAACATAACGGATTTGCCCTTCCAGCTTTGATAGACCGGATGCATTCATATCAACTCCATTTACCTGAAGCTGAGCTAAAAGCTCCTTTTGTTTCATACCTTGATTTTTGCGTGCCATCTCTACGCGCGCACCAACCAAATTACGGGTTCCTAATGCCTGCTTGCGTAATCTCACCTAATTCATCTCCCTAAAGCATATTTAGTACACATATTTCCTGCCCAATTCATCTCTTCCAACAAAGTTTTCCGGATATTAACAAAATAATGGAAATTCCCATGAATTCCTTGTCTCATCATGATATAGTATAATATCTTTTTGTGAAAAATACAATAAATGAGTGAAATCTTTTCATGTTAATAAACAATAATTTTCAATTTCCTATTAATTTTACCAATAAAACTATTTCATATTTGTTATTTTAACATAATTTTGCTATAATATTCGTATAACAATTTCAAATCGTAATTGGAGGCGTAAAATTAGAAAATTAGGACAGTTTTTATGGCGATCCGGTGCCGTTCTATAATATGATAACCAATACAGGTAAAGTTACAGCTAAATATAAACATTAATTGGAGCTGAGAAGAATGAAAGAGCAAAATGGACATAAAACAAATTTAACCATGTTAACTGATTTTTACGAAATTACAATGGCGAACGGTTATTTTACAAGCGGTTACCGTGATACTATTGTTTATTTTGACATGTTTTTCCGCCATGTGCCCAATGACGGCGGTTATGCGATTATGGCCGGGGTTCAACAAGTTGTGGAATATATTGAAAACCTTAACTTTACAGCCGAGGATATTCAATATTTGAAGGACTGTAAGCTGTTCAATAATGAATTTATCAGTTATCTTGAAAATTTCCATTTTATCTGTGATATTTGGGCAGTACCGGAAGGAACTCCAATTTTCCCGGGGGAACCGATTGTTACAGTGCGGGGTCCGGTAATTCAGGCCCAGTTTATTGAAACGATGATCCTTTTATCCGTCAACCATCAAAGCTTGATTGCCACAAAAGCGAACCGAATTGTGCGAGCGGCGCAGGGCAGGGCCGTCATGGAGTTTGGTTCCCGCCGCGCTCAGGGTCCGGACGGTGCAATCCTTGGGGCAAGGGCCGCTTATATCGGCGGCTGTTGCGGCACGGCTTGCACAATATGCGACCGTGACTTTGGCGTTCCCGCGCTCGGCACGATGGCGCATAGCTGGGTACAGCTTTTTGACAGCGAACTGGAAGCTTTTCGCGCCTATGCCAAAGAGTACCCCGGTAACTGCACCCTTTTGGTCGATACCTTTAATGTTTTAAAATCCGGTGTCCCGAATGCAATAAAAATATTTAACGAGGAACTGCTGCCACTGGGATTCCGTCCTTCCGGAATTCGCATCGACAGCGGTGACATAACTTATCTTTCCCGAAAAGCACGTAAAATGCTTGACGACGCGGGGTATGAGGATTGCAAAATTTGCGCATCCAATTCACTTGATGAATATATAATACGCGATATGCTGATGCAAGGTGCGTGCGTTGACAGCTTCGGCGTGGGCGAACGTTTGATTACATCGTCAAGCGAACCGGTTTTCGGCGGCGTTTATAAGCTGAGTGCGGTGGAAGACAGCAGCGGGATGATTACTCCAAAAATTAAAATCAGTGAAAATGTAGCGAAAATAACAACTCCCTGCTTTAAAAATCTTTGGCGCTTATTTGACAGGGAAAGCGGCAAGGCTATTGCAGATGTAATTACCATGCACGAAGAGGTCATCGATGACACAAAGCCGTACGAAATCTTTGATCCGGAGCATATATGGAAGCGCAAAAGAATAACCAATTTCCATGCGGTTGAGCTGCGGGAGAAATTATTTGAAAAAGGAAAAAGTTTAACGAAACCGCGGGATTTGGATGAAATCAAACAATACTGTCAGCAGCAGGTGGACACGCTGTGGGACGAAGTCAAACGTTTCGAGAACCCGCATCAGTATTATGTGGATTTATCGCCAAAGCTTTGGACCGAAAAAAACAATCTGATATCCGAGCACACCTATTAATTTTTTTATGACTGATTTTATAGCGAAGAACTGGTAAGTTAAGGACCTGGGTTGACATATGGGCTGAATTTGATTAGAATAGTATATGCGAGCAGACTGAGCAGCTGCGGACACAGCTCGAAAGGGCGTGCCCGAGGAAAGTCCGAGCTCCACAGGGCAGAATAACGGCTAACGGCCGCCGGGGGCGACCCCAGGGAAAGTGCAACAGAGATATACCGCCGGAAACGGTAAGGATGGAAAGGCGAGGTAAGAGCTCACCAGCGTGCGGGAGACCGCACGGCTCTGCAAACCCTATTCGGAGCAACACCGCAGAGGAACATTATGCGTCTGCCCGACGCGTTCCGAGAAGGTGGCATCGAGCCGCGATGGTAACATCCGGCCAAGATAGATGGCTGTTCACGACAGAACTCGGCTTACAGGTCTGGTCGTACCAAAAACATGAAAACCCGCTGTTTTAGCGGGTTTTTTTATACCCATAAGAAAATATAAGGCGATTTATTATCGCTCGGGGTAAATAAGTTTTTTAATTTTTTTACAAATTCCCCTAAATTAAACGATTTTTTTCTCGAATAACTATGTAGAGCCTATTGAATATTACACTGAACTTGATCGGAGAATATAAATGGATTATCGTGTTTTCCTAAGACTTCAACTGCAGGAAGGCAAATGGATTACAATGGGAGACAATCATATCATTCCTTGGGACATGCGGGATTTAATTGCAGCGTCCAGCGGGTGGTCAGTTATGAATCAGGAAAGTTCCGGGCTGGCGTCCGCACTGGTGCCTAAATTGGAAAAAGGAATATGGGAATTAACAGAAAGCCCAAATCTTTATTATAATTATGAAATATCACATGGATTAGGCACGATTCGAGAAACACTGGAGTTTTATCAGAACTTATTGCAGGATTGCCGCGAGCATCCGTTTACCGAACTTTACGGTGATATTGTTGCCTGACTGAATGGTTTCACATTTTCAATAAGGATGATAATTAGAGAATATCAGGCCGATTCATTTTTTTAATCGTACCGAACTATGGCGAATAAAAGAGAGTAAGATAATTGAACTTTTTTATTAAAAAGAATATAATGAGCCTGTGTGGAACGGTGAGCCATTCAGACAGGAACTCAATGAATAAGAGCAGAAATCAAGGGAGATCAGCAGTGATGATTCACACAGACTTAACCGGATCGACGCCTAATCTTTTTGAAGAGAATATTGAAAAGTTAAAGTTGATTTTCCCCGATGTGTTTGAAGAAGGGAAAATTGATTTTGATCAGCTTCGGCGGAATCTGGGCGGGACTGTTGAAGAAGGCTGCGAACGTTACCGCTTTACATGGCATGGCAAAGCGCAGTCAATACGTCTCGCTCAGACACCGGGCAAGGGGACACTGCGCCCCTGTAAGGACGAGAGCAAAGATTGGGACACCACAAACAACCTTTACATAGAAGGCGATAACCTGGAGGTGCTGAAGCTCCTGCAAAAAAGTTATCACAGTAAGGTGAAGGTTATTTATATCGACCCGCCGTATAACACGGGCAATGATTTTATCTACCCCGACGACTTTCGGGACAGCCTTGGAAGGTATTTGGAGCTGACTGGTCAGGGGGACAACGGTGAAAACGAGGACGGAAGTGAATCCGGCGGCCGTTATCATACAAACTGGCTGAATATGATGCTTCCCCGCCTGTGGCTGGCGAGGAATCTTCTTACCGACGATGGCGTTATTTTCATCAGCATTGATGATAACGAGATCGATAATCTAAAAAAATTATGCAACGAAGTGTTTGGGGAAGAAAATTATATTAATTTGATTTCACTGAAAACAAAAGCAAGCTCCGGCGCAAGCGGCGGCGGGGAAGATAAAAGGCTGAAAAAAAACAACGAATATCTTTTTATTTATGCCAAGAGGAAAAGCGCGATGAACCTGAGGCAGCCTATCGAGAAAGTTAAAATTTCCGAATTGATACAACAGCACAGGGAAAACAAGGTCGGATTCTATTATACAAGAATTCTTGAGGATACAGGGGATAAGGAATTGCTGTGTGAAATGGACGGAATGCATCTATACGCACACCAAAATTACCGGTTTTCGACCGTTCAGGAAAAAATGAAGCTCGAAGGTCTGACAGAGGACGAGGTTTACCATAAATATTTTAACCGGATTTTTATGGTCACGAACGCCCAGACTTCTCTGCTGGAAAAAGTAAATCAGGTTACTCCCAAAAACGGGATGCTGGTTTCTTATGAATACACCCCGAAAACAGGCAGGAACAAAGGAATCCATACCGTAAAATATATTTGGAATAAGACGCTGATTGTTTGGCTGGCCGACAGTTCCGAGAAGGGGAGCAGATTCGTCTATAAGTATGAGAATTTGGGAACGCTTTGGAGTGATATCTCTTGGGGCAGACTCGATTTGCAGGGCGGGGTGCCGTTTAAAAACGGGAAGAAACCGTTAAAATTATTGGAGCGGATATTGAATATGGCCTCCGACCCGGACTCCATTATTCTTGATTTTTTTTCCGGCTCGGCAACCACAGCGCACGCCGTCATGCAGGCAAACGCACAGGATGGCGGAAACCGCAGATTTATTATGGTACAACTGCCGGAACCGACGTATGAAAACAGGGAAGGATTAGAAGTCGGATATCGGAATATCTGTGAAATCGGGAAAGAACGCATTCGTCGATCAGGCGATAAAATCAAAAATGATAAATTAGCGGCTGGGAATGAATCAGCACTGGATATTGGTTTTAAGGTGCTGAAGCTCGACAGTTCCAATCTGAAAAAGTGGAATCCCGATTTTCTAAATCGCAGCCTAAAAGATAAAAGCCTTTTTGTTCCCGGCAGAACCGGGTTGGATATTGTTTATGAGATTATTCTGAAATACGGCTTGCAGCCGACCTGTTCGGTCGAGCAAAGTAAAGTGCAGGGTACGGGCGGCAGCTTGTATTGCATAGACCACGGCACCATGGTTATTTGTTTGGACGATAACATCACTGCCGATGCGGCGAATGAAATAGTCCGGCTGAACCGGAGATTACAGCCGCGAAATGGAATGCGGGCGGTTTTTTCGAGCGACACGGTTAGCATGATTCATAAAAACAGCATCTTAGAATTATTAAAAGCCGGCGGTATCACAGAATCAATTATAATTTAAAACTAAACAATAAAAAATTTCCACGAAAACGGCTGGATAAAATTCAATATAAATCCCATAATAAGAACTGGGTACAGCAAGTAATTCTTCATTGAATTCGTACCCGTATCAGCATTTTCATTGCAAGCAAAGGTTTAATGATGAAAATAGGGAGATGCTTGAGTTGAATAGAACTATTTTCGAACCCGTTATGATTCGTGCAGTAATGTACCAATAGGAGTTGGGAGATGGTGAAGTTGGACAATTTTATTTCTTCTATGACAAAAATTAAATACTAGCTTGGGGCAGGGATTCTTGACAGAATCCCTGCCTTTTGTTATGGCTATATCAAAACAGCAAGAGGCGGACCGATCAGTCCGCCCCTTGCTGTTCAACTGCTAAAGAATAGTTGTTTCAAGCTGTTATTCTACCGTAATAACCGAAACAGGACATCCTTCCTGCGCCTCTATTGCCTTGTCTTCTACATCGGCAGGAACATCCTCCCGATATACTTCCGCGACACCGTCATCGCCCATTCTGAATACTTCGGGGCAGGTTTCGGGACAAAGTCCGCAGGAGATACATCCGCTTCTATCAAGAGTTGCTTTCATTTTAAAATCCTTCTTTCCGGTCTTATGACCATTTTAATCTTAATTAATTATCGGCTGATTACACATGTTAGGTTAGTATTTCCATATTTATGAAATTATTTCTATTTTATAGACTTTTTTAAAAATACCGGATGGAAGGAATTTTCAGCCAAGCGCGCCATCCGCGGCCCTGCAGCTTGGTCTGGACGACCCCCCGGGTCGTTGTCATAGCTTCAATCACCTGGCCCCGGCCGATATAAACGCCGATGTGGCCGTCCATCCACACAGCTAACCCCGGAATTTCCGGCATGGAAGCAATATCGCCTTTTTCTGTTGATGTCCGGTATATTTCATCGGCACAAAGATCGGGCATTCCGTTCGTCCCATAATTAATATTGCCGGTTGCGGGGTCAAACCAGCCGTAACTTTTAATCAACCCGGCACAGTCCGTTACACGCCCGCCGAGCCAGTTTTTATGAATAAAGTTTATGTAAGGCGTGACCTCCTCGGGGTATGTTCGTTCACGGGAGTCAAGCAGCGGTTGGTCCAGCACTTGACCGTAAGTACCATATAGGTAGCCCCAATTGTATTCCAGCGCATTCTGCGCGTATTTTACAAGGTCAAGATTGTTTTTTACCGCGGGATTTGTAAGATCAGGAATCTCGATTGCCGTGTTATGATGGCCTTCAAGATTACAGCTGTGGAACACGCTGAAAACCCCGATTAAAAAAAGAATGAAATAAAGCACACCGAGTGCAACTGAGCGAACTGATTTTCGTACACGCCTGCGCGGTGGTATCAAAAAAGAAAATTTTGAAAATCTTGCGGACATTTACATCATCTCCATCCTTATATTTGTACGCAAAAATACCGCTCACAATCCCTTATGCGCGATATGAGCCAATCTTTTTATTTATAAATGTTTTGAGTTGGCAAATTCGCTTATGATATATTGACGATGACGTTTATCGTAAACATGCAAAATGCCGCCTTTTGCAGGCGGCATGCGTTACTTGTGCTTCATGATGCAGAATTCCGGATAAAATGGATCACGTTGGTACACAAAGGGCTGAAACATATCTTTTTTTTGCACAGGGACTTGTATAAATGCATTTTCATAGTGTTCTGCGTCTTCCAAAGTTTGCACTTTCGTGTCTGCAGGGACAGTCCGATTTTGTGCCATCCAATGAGGAAGTTGATTTTCCTCTGGGTCGGAACAATTATATTTTTTCAATATTAAAACCTCCGTTCGGCTTGTACGGTTAATCCGATATTAGAATATGAAAAAACGAATGATATGGTTACAAATTATGCAGAGCAAAGAATTAAGATATGGTAAAGTTGGGTATTCCTTGCTCTATTATATTAATATTACCGAGGCGGCAACGGCCTTATCGGAGGTCTTGGGGCATCGCTGCTCCGCTCCGAAATCAGTACAGATTAAATTGTTTTCTGATGCCGTTGGCCATAAGGTCGCCCATCATCAGCGCTTGATCTTCTATGATATCATACTGAGCAACATCCTTGGCATATTGACCCTGCAGCCGCTCGGTCACTTCTATTTCAAGCAGCTTTAAATGGTCGTACAGCATCATTCGCCATTCCTGATTGCTCCAGTACGGATTGATTGCAGCCAGAAATGCGGCTATTTCATCTGCATTTACATACCATTTTTTACGTTCATCGTTAAGAGTTTCGGTATCTCCGGCTTTTGCGGCATTTACCACTTTTGCGGCAATTGTAATATGCTCAGTCAACAGGGTCTCAAACTTTTTTGCTTTTTCTTCGCCGTAATATTTACTCAATTCCTTTGCAAAGTCACTTGGGTTCCTCAGCAGCCGCATTGTTACAGGTTGTAAATCTGCCAAATTAGCTGCAGTGCTGATAATAAACGATCTGGTCCACATTACATGCTCTTCCCAAAGCTTACGAAACGTATTTACGAGATTTATTTGATTCGTACAATTTGAAGGTCTGCTGCTTGTATCCATTAACATCGGTATTACCTCTTTAATTCATTTGATGTTATCATAATATACGGGTTTTTTGTGCTTGATACAGGTGGAACTCAAGAACAGCTGAAAGGGTAAAATAAATCATAATTTAATGTGGAGCATGAAATTTTGCGGGATTTCCTGCCGAAAGTTCACTGTCAAATTTCTTCTGCACAGCATATGCTGCATTGATGGGAGGCTCTGAAATGAATTTTGAAGTTCAAGTTGAAAATAGAGTTCTTGAGAGGGAAATGTTTTATAAGGAAACAATGATTCTCCATTATAAAATCAATTATCCTCAGTTTTATTCGTCGAGTTTTACTCAATCCCTTAACAAAATGAATCGGTTTTATAAGGACAAAGCAGTTGCTTTTCAGCAGTACTGTGAAGGGGAACTGTTCCGGATGGCGGTAAAAGAATATGAATATTCCGTATCCAACGGGTTCCCGGTACGGGCATATGAAGCTCAGGTGGATTTTACGGTAACATACAATCAGGATTGTGCGGTCAGCCTGTATTTTGATGAATATCAGTTTACCGGAGGAGCACACGGCAATACAGTCCGCAGTTCCCAAACATGGAACCTGCAAACCGGATGCCGGATTACTCTGAAGCAGTTATTCCCGTACGGGATGAATTATCAGGCTTTTTTGATTCAGACAATAAAACAGCAGATCGCGGAGCAAATTCAAAACGGTGAAAATTACTATTTCGATGACTATGAAAAGCTGGTGGCCGAAACCTTTCATGCAGAGAATTTTTATCTGACACCGGACGGCCTTGCTATTTATTTTCAACAGTACGATATCGCACCTTATTCAAGCGGTATCCGGGTATTCATAATTCCCTACACGCAGGGCAACATGAGGCAGCCGTCCTGTAAATTCAAATATTAAAATTGAATAAAAAGAGGACGCTGTTTCGCACAGCGTCCTCTTTTTACAGCAACAGATATATGATTTAACAGGGTATTACAGGGAAGCGGTTTCGTTCTGTTTTTTTAGCTTTCTGCCATGCAAACGAATTGCGGTGATCAAAGCGCCCAGCAGGCAGATCGCCGCCCCGGCAATGTAGGCGAACCGCATACCTGAAATAAACGCGTCGTTTCTTCCTTCCACATATCCCGTAACATGATATCCGATTTTTGCACTCATCACACTGTACAGGATAGAAGTAGAAAGTGCAATTCCGACAACCATGCCGATATTTCTTACCAATGCGTTTACACTTCCGCCAACGCCCAGTTTGTTCACCGGAACCATTGACATAATCAGTGAATTATTGGGCGACTGGAACAGCCCGTTCCCAAGTGACATGATCGCAATATATAATCCCATTATAAAAAAGGACGGATGATCGTTCAGGATTGACATTAAAAACATACCTCCGCTTGTCAGCAGCAGACCAATCAACGTTAAAACTTCGGAGCCGATTTTATCGGAAATGTATCCGCTGATCGGTGCGGCCAAAGCCAGAACAAGGGGATAGATGGTCATGAATATTCCGGCCATTCCGGCGCTCAGTGCCAATGCGTTCTGTAAGTAGAAAGGCATGAGAATATTGGCACAGGAAATGGCGATAAACGATGTAAAGGCGCAGAAAATGCTGATAGAAAACCATTTGTTTTTAAAAATTTCAAGATCCAGCAGCGGTGTCTTTATTTTCCTTTCCACTATCAAAAAGGAAATAAAAGCAACGACGGCAACAAGCAGGCTGGCTATGATCAGCGGGTTGTAATACCCGATGGTCTGCCCGTATTCCAAACCGATAAATAAAGGAGCAATGGCCAAAGTGAACAGCACGGCACCTAAAATGTCCAATTTTTCATTTGAAGTATCTTCTTGAATTTTAGAAAATAGTTTTAAGTTGGCTATATAAACGAGAATTCCGATTGGTACATTCACCCAAAATAAATATTCCCAACTGGCAAAGGAAATAATTAAGCTTCCAAGTGCCGGGCCGACCAGTGTTCCAAGCGCTACAAACGCACCGTTGATTCCAAGCGCTCTGCCCCGCTCTTCGGGCGGGAAGGTGCGCGTAATAATTCCCTGACTGTTTGCCATTGTACCCGCCGCGCCCACTGCCTGCACGGCTCTGGCTGCAATCAGCAGGGGCAGCGTATGGGTAACGCCGCACAGGAAGGAACCGACCGTAAAGATCAGGAGTCCAAGCCGGAATATTCTCGCCTGACCTTTTAAATCACCGAGTTTTCCGAAAAATAAGATACATACGGATACAACGATTAAATACGCGCTTACAACCCAAGCGATTAAACCCGTTGTAACATTTAATGATTTTGCCATGCCGGGCAGTGCGACATTCACAATGCTGCTGTCTAAAGTAGCCATAAAAGTTGACATAACGGTAATCAGCAGAATAATCCATCTTTTACTTTTAAAATCCGCGCTTTTTTCTTCCACTGTTCTTTCCACAATCCTTTTTCTTTTGTTTACGAATGGATAACCGGCTGAAGATTCGTTTTTCATACCGGATGGGCAAAGGTTTTCATTGGCAGTTTCATTTTGTCCAAATAGCGAGCATTTTATATCATATGACATAATTCCCAGATTGACAACCATAAATTCTAAAATGCGACTGAAAATATATTAAAAAAAGAGCGTGGTTCAGTACGAATCACACTCTCGTTTTGGTATAAAATGGAACAGAAAATATTCACAGGTTCTTAATATGTGAAGAATTAAAATGGGTTATAATCAAAATGAATTCACGCACAAATTTCGGCATGTTTTCTCCAATTCCGGCGGAATAAAAATAAGGACAAGCCAGTGGATGCCGGCAAAATGGAATATGTTGTTGAACGAAAAAATTAAAGGGGTATCACGGATGAAAAATCAGAACAGTCCTTATCATAACAATCACAGACAATTCATAAGAAAGAGAAGAAATAGGAATTTACTTATTTCCTTTTTTGTTTTCGTGGTAGCAGTTGCTTTTTACTTTTTTATTACGTATACATCCAACATTCAAACACCGCCAAGTCAGCTGGACGACAGCTCCGGTCATGCCACGGATTCCTCATCTGTATCAAGTACGCCGGCCGCCCCGTCCTCGGAAAGCCCGGTATCTCAGCCGGAAAGTACCGTGTCAGAACCGTCGGCGGAAAGCCGGATTGAGAATCAGGTTACTCTGAAGAATGCGGCGAAACCCTTGATGGTAAAGGTGAATATTGATGATCAAATGGTGGTAGTTTACGATGCTGAGGGTAAAGTGGTTCAGAATTTTATCTGCTCCACGGGCAAAGAGGGCGACGATACGCCTGTTGGAACTTATACAGTAAAGGAAAGGGGAGAATCCTTTTTTAGCAAGCAATATCAGGAAGGCGCTTATTATTGGACACAGTTTCAGGGGGACTTTCTGTTTCACAGTGTTCCATTTGATAAAGATAGAAATTTTGAGCCGGAAGAAGCCGCAAAGCTGGGGAGCAAAGCTTCCCATGGATGTGTTCGGCTTGCTCTTGAAAATGCAAAATGGATTTATGACAATATCCCAAGGGGTACGAAAATTGTAATTGCATAATTATTGACGGGAAGATTCCAGTTCATATTTTCACGTACGGATGCCGCCCATTGTGCTGACATTGGTGTAACCCATTGCGCTAAGATGGCTGCAGGCAGAGGCGGCGCGGGCACCGCTTAGGCAATAAACAATGATTTCCCTGTCTTTGTCCGCTGCGAACTTTTCAATGCGGGATTCCAACTGATCAAGCGGCAGGGATTTGCTGTCCGGAATATGAACCGCGGCGTATTCTTCCGGCGTTCTTACATCAAGCAAAAGAATATTACGGTCGGCTTCGAGCCGGCCTTTTGCATCGCTTTGGGAAATCTCCCGGTACGTTTTTTTACTGAATAATGTTTTAATCATATTAAATCTCCTGATTTCTTTTTTATATGTTTATTATACCTTGAATTTTATAAAATCTCCGTAACTTTGTCACGGTATCAATACTATCCTCTGTTAAGATGCAATTTTCATATTCATAATCCGGTTCGCCGTTGGGAATGCTGTGAACATGAACGGCGTATAAAAATAAAGAAAGATATTGAGGCGATATCATGGAATTTATTGAAAATATCATTGCACGGGCGAAGCAGTCAAAAAAGACAATTGTCCTGCCGGAAAGCGACGATATCCGAACCATTCAGGCAGCAGCCGAGATACTGAAACAGGGAATTGCCAATTTGATTTTGGTGGGTGACGGGGGAAAAATTAAAAATCTTGCCGGTAATTTGGACCTCTCTCAGGCCCAAATTGTGAATCCGGTGACTTCACCCAAGCGTCAGGATTATGTAAATGAGTTTTTTGAGCTTAGAAAATCCAAAGGAATAACCATGGAACAAGCGGAACAAATCATGCAGGACAACGTGTTCTGGGCTGTTATGATGGTGAAAAAAGGGGAAGCCGACGGAATGGTTTCCGGTGCAGCACATTCTACCGCAGACACGGTTCGGCCTGCCTTGCAGGTAATAAAAACCGCGCCGGGTGTCAAAACCGCTTCCAGCTTTTTTATCATGACTGTGCCGGATTGCTCCTATGGTCAAAACGGCACCTTCGTTTTTGCGGACTGCGGTCTGAATAGGAATCCTACATCGGACGAATTGTCTGAAATCGCAATCGCGTCGGCCAAGTCATTCAAGGACCTGGTTCAGGCGGAACCAAAGGTTGCGATGCTTTCGTTTTCTACTTACGGCAGCGGAAGTGATCCGCTTGTCGATAAGGTGGTTGAAGCTACAAAACTGGCAAAACAAAAAGCGCCCGAATTGGTTCTGGACGGGGAATTGCAGGCGGATGCTGCTTTGGTGCCGAATATCGGGCAATCCAAAGCAAAGGGAAGCAATGTGGCCGGTCAGGCAAATGTTTTGGTTTTTCCCGATTTGAACAGTGGAAATATTGCGTATAAACTGACGGAACGGCTTGCGAAAGCCACCGCGTTCGGCCCGATTTTACAGGGAATCGCAAGGCCGGTCAACGATTTGTCCAGAGGTTGTTCGGCACAGGATATTGTGGGGGTTGTCGCAATTACCGCTGTACAGGCTCAGAGTTAGTTTCATTAAAATAAATTACAGGCGCAGGGGCAACCGCCCCTGCGCCTGTTTCATGATTGGTTTTTATATTAAAGTTCTGTCTTCCAAAGACCGTGAAGGTTGCAATAAGCATAAACGGCAGCAAATCTGGGCGGATTTTTCTGAATTACGAAGTTACATGGCTGACCTTCGCAATTTAAGACTTCTTCGTCATCTTTGCCGGTATAAATGACTTCACTCTTTTCATCATAATAAGCAAATCTCGCTTTGGGTTTCATTCCCGGCTTTAAATACTTTACTTCAATTTGATTTTCCGTTACCAGTGCAATCCATTCTATGTAATGTTCTGCTAACATAGGATGGTCAACAGAGCCAACGGTAACGTTGATTTCTCCAACACCTTTTTCTATAACCGGCACATGCTTTTCATGAGAAGCATCCATCGTGTTTGGCTCGAGCTTTGTCATATTCTGTCCGCAGCAGCTTAACGTGCCGCCACCCGATTTCAGCATTGCCACCATATTGCCGCAGACTTCACACCGATAAAAAATTGCATTGTCCATTTGAAACACCATCCTTGTCTTATCATTTTTTTAATCTTTTTCATGTGTGTTTGTTGTTCTATTACTATAATAATCCATTTTCTTAGAAAGTCAATATGAATTTGATAATAATTATCATTTTTATTTATTATCTTAATTTTTTATTGGTTTATGATGCGGAAATTTACAAATGTAAGCAGTGAAAACCTCCTTTTAACCTCTTTTCAATCCGTCAATAAAAATCTTATTTTTCCTATTGACTTTATAAAACATAAGGCTTATAATAGCATCAATAAAACAATACTAATTTGATAGGAATAATATGATATGGAGGCAAGCATATGAAAAATAACTTTATTCTTGAATCGCAGCAAGTGGCATTTTGCAGCAGTCGGCGATGTAGTTGCGAAGGCCTCGCAAAAATATTATAATCTATTTCATACAGCAATTAATAAATATTATTATAGGAGTGATTATTATGTCAATTGCAAAGAACTTGACTGACCTGATCGGTAATACCCCGCTGCTGGAACTCAGCAATTACGAGCGAGCGAATAGTCTGGAAGCTACTATTGTTGGTAAACTGGAGTACTTTAACCCGCTTTCTTCTGTAAAAGACAGAGTCGGCTATGCACTGATTAAAGATGCCGAGGACAGGGGCTTAATCAATAAGGATACTACATTAATTGAGCCGACCAGCGGCAATACCGGCGTCGGCTTGGCATTTGTCGCAGCGGCAAAAGGATATCGTCTGATTCTCACTATGCCGGAGACTATGAGCATTGAACGCCGCAGACTGGTTGCCGCTTTGGGCGCGGAGCTGGTTTTGACGGAAGGCGCAAAGGGCATGAAGGGCGCAATCGCCAAGGCAGAAGAACTTTCAAAAGAAATTCCGAATTCCTACATTCCCGGCCCCACCCAGATAGCGACGGGTATGCCCGGTACGTACTCTTCCACAATTTGAGTCAGGCGCTTGCCGGTTCCCGCTTCGATACCTTTCATGCAGAGCACAATTGTTTTCCCATGCAAATCCAATGCGGACATCTGATGCATCAGCGCGCGCAGACTCTGTGCGCCAATGGATATCACAAGGATTTCAGCCGAAGCCACCGCTTCATTGAAATCGCTTGTGAGTTGAATCGTATCATTTAACGTAACAAGGCCATTGGTACGCTGCGCTTTGAGCACCGCCAGCTTTTCGGAGCCCTCACGGCCATACAGTGTTACGCGGTGATTTAGCTGATTGAGATACCATGCTAAAAAGCTGCCCCATCTGCCGCAGCCGATCACCGAAATATTCATTTCATCACCCCGTTTTATAAAATCATACCATAAGCAGCACCATACTCTCAGTACAGTCGTTCGTCTTTCACGGCTGCAGCGGCGGCGGCGAGCGAAAGGGATATGATATCCGAAATTTTACCGCCATGTAATTATTATACCTCATTATATCAAAGCAATGAATGATGGGCAAGTTAAAGTCAATTATTATAAAAGTGAAAGATAATTGACTTTATTAATAGCTGGTTTTTAATCTAATCAACTTATAAAAAAAATCGGGGAAACGCAGCGCGCATCCCTGATTTTTTTAAACAACAGATAAAACGTCCAGTTCAAACCAGAACAAACTTCCGCTACCTTCCTGACTTTGCACACCGTAGGCACCGCCGTGCATATTCAGTATGGTTTTGACAATGGAAAGACCCAAACCTGTGCCGATCTGCGCTCGCTTATGCGCTTTATCCACCTTATAGTAGCGATCCCAAATATCATTGAGTTTGTCCTGCGGGATTCCCTCGCCTGTGTCGCGCACTTCAATGCGCACTTTCCCGTCGCTGACCACCTGATCAATGGAAACCACTTTATCGCTGCCGGTGTAGGTGATTGCGTTGTTCACGAGATTATAGACAACTTGAGAAATTTTCAGTTCATCCGCGTTTACCATGACATCCTGATCCGCGCTGAACGTAATGTTATAGTCCGTCAGCCTTGAATAACGCTGCAAAATCGTACGGACGCTTTCGGTGAGATTAAAGTCCGTCCTGTTAAATGGCTGTGTACCGGACTGCAGTTTGGAAATGTCGAGCATATCGTTCACCAAAGTTGTTAATCTGGTTGCCTCGTCAATCACAATTTGCACATTTTCCGGCGTATTTTCACCCGGAAGATCACGCATTACCTCGCTGTAGCCAGTAATCATGGTAAGCGGGGTACGCAGGTCGTGCGATACATTTGCAATTAAATCCCTGCGCAGCGCCTCTGTTTTTGACAGCTCTAATGCTGCATAATTCAGCGTGTGGCCAAGCTCGGAAATTTCCTTGTATCCGGTTTCGTCAAACTTAACATCATAGTTTCCTGTTCCAAAGGTTTTGGCTGAAGCATTTATTTTAACAATCGGCTTTGAAATATATTTTGCAAGGAACAAGGCAAGGAACAAGGCTAAGAACAGCATGATTCCTGTGATATAAAGAAGCTGAATCCGCAGCGTGTTCACCGTAGCATCAACCGGGGAAATGGTTGAGTTCAAAAGAACAAGCATCTTGGCTCCGTCCGCCCTCACCGTAGTCTGCGCATAAATCATACTTTCCAGTTCGCCCCCGCCCGGGCGCTGTTTACTTTGCTGCGGAGCCGCCTGAATCCCCCCGCGGGAGAGCAGTTCAATATACGTACCACCCTGCGCCTGAGTAAGTGTGTAAACCTGAGCAAGGCTGGCAGGGTTTAGACTTAAGCGCTGAATTAAGCTGTTTGGCAAAGCGTTCTCCATGTATATTGAGTTACCACTCGCCGTGCAAACAAGGATGGACATCTGTGTGTTTTGGGAAATATTTTGCATCGTTGTGGTAAAATCCTCCGAGTTGATATTATCCACAAGGCTTTGAGAAGAGGACTTTATTTCCCTGATTTTAATTGACTTATAAAAATTATCAAGAAACACCACCTGAAAGACCCAAAGAAGGATTAGAATTACCACAGTAAATGCAGAAAAGCACCCAAAAATGCGCCATTTTATGCTGACGTGTTTAAACTGTTCTTTCCGTTTCAAAGCGGTACCCCACCCCTCTTAGCGTAACAATAAATTTACTGCAATCCCCCAGGCTTTTACGCAGAAGCTTGATGTGGGTGTCCAGTGTACGATCATCGCCATAAAAGTCATAGCCCCACACATTTGTAATCAGTTTTTCACGTGTCAGAGCGATATTTTTATTATTTACCAAATA
>Ga0366773_1041_pt1 | contig 19945 bp, 16 predicted proteins | sample BONcelHN113001D8_FD_207071 | JGI IMG/M metagenome (GOLD analysis project Ga0366773, IMG submission 207071) | Enriched cells from coal bed in the Powder River Basin, Montana, United States - BONCAT cells N11 rep2 HSBNCT.N11.300.1.D8 ...
TTCTTGAACAACCTTGCTATGTGCCTGGGTGCTCCGATGGTCAGCCCGAAGGCTCTGCAGGACAACAATAATAATGTGAATGAACATCCTGTCGGTACCGGCCCATACTCTTTCGTGAGCTGGACGAAGGGCCAAAATGTTGTACTGAAACGTAACGATGCTTACTGGGGCACAAAAGCATTGACACAGAATGTCATCTTTAGATTTATTTCCGATAACTCCGCCAGAGTAGTTGCTTTGAACAATGGCGAAGCAGATATGATTGACGGTATTGACGCAACTGTGGTACAGCAAATTGAAGGCGCAGGCAACAAAATTTACGAAGCGCCGGGCATGAATATCAACTACATGGCTTACAATACCACGAAGACGCCGTTTGACAATGTGAAGGTACGTACCGCGATTTCACAGGCAATCAACGTTCCGGAACTTGTAAAGAGCCTGTATCAGGGCTATGCAGACCCTGCTACTTCCGTTCTGCCTTCCTTTATGCCAGGCTACGACGCCAGCATTAAGCAAGTTTCCTTTGATCAGGCTGCTGCTAAAACTGCGCTTGCTGCGGCAGGCGTTACCTCACTGCACATGATTACTTATACAAACCCGAGACCGTACAATACGGCAAACGGTCAGGCGCTTTCCGAAGCAATCCAAGGTTACTTGAAAAATGTCGGTGTAACAGCAACAATTGATGCATACGACTGGACAACATACAAGCAAAAAGTAAAAGCCGGCGATTACGATGTTTGCTTCTACGGTTGGACGGGCGACAACGGTGACCCGGATAACTTTATGAACCTGATGGCGGATAAAGACCCCACCATGAACGTAGCCCGCTACGACGATGCTGCTTACAAGGCACTGATCAGTAAAGGTGTTTCCACTGCTGCAGGTGACGAACGCAACAAGATTTACACCGACATTGAAAACATGGCTGCTGAAAATGCTGTTTGGCTCCCGATTTCACACGGTAAAACGCTCTGCGGTTACAGAAGCAATGTGAAAGATTTCTACTATCACATGACCGGTGTTGTGTTCCTTGCCGGTGTTTCCAAAAGCTGACGGATGACTGTAAATAAACACAGAGTATCTGGCTGAATGATTCTATCCTGCCGGAAGTTGTATACTACGACTTCCGGCATAAATCATTTTTCGGAAGAAAGTAGCGAAAGGTTGTTATGAATGTTCAAGTATATTATCAAACGCATTTTGATGCTGATTCCCGTTCTTCTTGGGGTATCCATCATTGTGTTTTTAATCATGAGGGTGTTTTCACCCGATCCCGCTCCTATCGTACTGGGTCAGCACGCAACGGTGGAGGCTGCAAATCAGTGGCGTGAAGCAAATGGATTGAATGCACCGATTTACATTCAATTCTTTAATTTCCTAAAGGGAGCGGTAACAGGGAATTTAGGAACCTCTTATTATACCAAGACCCCTGTGACACAGGAAATCTTCTCCCGTTTTCCGGCGACTATCGAGCTGGCGATTGCCGCAATTATTTTTGCGTCCCTGTTCGGCATTCTGATCGGTGCGATTTCTGCCGTGAAAAAGAATTCCATATTTGACAACGCAGGAATGATGCTTGCACTGGTCGGTGTTTCCATGCCTATTTTCTGGCTTGGAATTCTGCTTATTATCCTTTTTGCCGGAGTATGGCATATTCTTCCTTCGGGCGGCAGAATCGACCCGCTGCTGCAGCCGATGGGCGGAACCGGATTCTATTTGATAGACACTTTGGCATCCGGTGATATGGAGGGTTTCCTGGATTCGCTGAAACATTTAATCCTTCCCGCGCTCGCACTTGGAATGTACTCCATGGCTATCATTACCAGAATGACGCGTTCCAGCATGCTGGACACTTTGAATCAGGACTACATACGTACCGCACGGGCAAAAGGAATTACCGAGCGCAAAGTAATTTCGCATCATGCATTGCGCAATGCCATGATTCCCGTTACTACGGTAATCGGTTTACAGCTTGGCTCCCTTTTGGGCGGCGCAGTGCTGACTGAAACGGTATTTTCTTGGCCGGGAATCGGCAACTACACCGTGCAGTGCATCTTAAAATCGGATTTTCCGGTAGTGCAGGGCGTCGTTTTACTGATTGCATGTATCTTTGTATTGATCAACCTTGTGGTGGATATTGTTTATGCCTTTATTGATCCCCGCATTAAATTTTCGAAGAAGGAGGTTTAGCCTGTAATGAAACAGATTAAAACAAAACAAACTCAGGTTCCATCGCAGGCCGCGGCAGTCCTCGAAAAGCCGGAATCTCAACTGAAAGAAATGTGGGAGGCACTCAGGGAAAACAAGGCGGCTGTAGTTGGCCTTGTTATTATCCTGTTCCTAATGCTGGTTGCCCTGCTGGGGCCGCTGATTATGCCTTATGATCCTGATTTTTCCGATATGACAAAAAGTTTTATCCATCCTTGTGCACAGCATTGGTTCGGTACCGATCAGTTAGGGCGCGATATTTTCAGCAGAATTATTTCAGGTACCCGCATTTCGCTTACCGTCGGTTTGAGCGCTGTGGCAATTTCACTCACCGTCGGTGTTATACTCGGTTCTATTGCCGGTTACCGCGGGGGTAAGGCAGATACCATTATCATGCGCATTATGGATATGATGCTGGCAATTCCCTCCATTCTGCTTGCCATCGCATTTATGGCGGCTTTGGGCAAGGGTATCGACAAGGCGGTTATCGCCATCGGTTTGGTTTCGATTCCGGAATATGCGCGTATCGTGCGCGGATGTATTCTGTCTGTAAAAGAAAATGACTATGTTCAGGCTGCTCGTGTAATTGGCAACAAAAGCAGCAGGATTATTTTTAAACATATTTTACCGAATGTCATGTCCTCCATCGTTGTAAGGGCAACACTGGGTATTTCTACGGCGGTACTGGATACCGCGGCACTCGGATTTTTAGGTCTTGGTGTGCAGCCTCCCGCGGCGGAATGGGGCGATATGCTGGGACGTGCAAGGGGATTTATATTCACCGCGCCATATACGCTCATTTTTCCGGGCATCGCGATAACTATCACGGTGCTTGCGTTTAACCTTCTGGGTGACGGTCTGCGCGACGCGCTTGACCCGAAGTCCAGAAAGAATTAAGGCGGTGAAAATTTATGTTGCTTGAAGTAAATCATTTAAAAACAGATTTTAAATTAAAACATGGAATTGTACATGCGGTTGACGATATCAGTTTTTCCCTTGAAAAGGGCGAAATTCTTGCAATTGTCGGTGAATCCGGTTCGGGCAAAAGCGTGACTTCCCTTTCCATCATGAGGCTGCTGCAGGAGCCCGGTCATATTGCAGGGGGCGAAATCCTGTTTAAAGGCGAGGATCTGCTGAAAAAAAGTAAAACCGAGATGCAGACTGTCCGCGGCGACCAGATTTCAATGATTTTTCAGGAACCGATGACCTCGTTAAATCCTGTGTACCGTATTAAAGATCAAATTATGGAAAGTATCATGACTCATATGAAGCTTTCCCCGAAAGAAGCGCTGGAGCGCACAATCCATATGCTGGATATTGTCGGAATCCCTTCGCCGAAAGAACGCGCCAACGACTATCCGCACCAGATGAGCGGCGGAATGCGGCAAAGGGTAATGACCGCAATGGCGCTGTCCTGCAGACCGGAACTGCTGATAGCAGATGAACCGACCACTGCGCTGGACGTAACCATTCAGGCGCAGATACTGGATCTTTTGTATCATATGCGCGAAAAGTTCAATATGGCTGTTTTGCTGATTACGCATGACTTAGGTGTTGTTTCCGAGGCTGCCGACCGTGTCATTGTGATGTACTGCGGCAAAATCGTGGAAGAAGCGGAAGTCAAAAGCCTGTTTGCCAATCCGATGCACCCATACACGCTTGGGCTTCTGCATTCCATCCCAAGGCTTGAAGACGAAAGCGATGAACCGCTTTACATGATTAAGGGCATGGTGCCGGACCCGCTGCATATGCCGGATGGCTGCCCGTTTTCCGACCGCTGTGACAAGTGCATGGAGCGCTGCCGCAAATCGATGCCGGAACTGATTGAAAAGGACGGCCACAAGGTACGCTGCTTCCTTTATGAAACTGAAAAAGAGGAGGCGCAGGACTATGAGTGAAGTATTAATTGAAGTGAAAAACCTGGCAAAATATTTTAATATGGAGAATGATTTTTTTGGCCGCCCAGTCTCCGTTTTAAAAGCGGTGGATGATGTATCCTTTCAAATACATAAGGGCGAAGCGTTTGGTCTGGTTGGGGAGTCCGGATGCGGCAAAACCACAATCGGAAAAATGCTGGTTAATCTTTATACACCGACGCGCGGTCAAATCCTTTTTGAAGGTACCGACCTGACCTCTCTCTCCGCTGAAAAACGCCGTGCGTTTTGTAAAAACATTCAACTGATTTTTCAAGACCCATATGCGTCGCTGAATCCAAGAATGACCATCGGCGATATTATTGCGGAGCCGATCAAAATCAACAAGTTACTTCCAAAGGATCAGATCGAAAAGCGGGTAACCTATCTTTTAAACTGCGTTGGCCTTGCAAATCATCAGCGCAACCGTTATCCCCATGAGTTTTCCGGCGGTCAGCGCCAGCGTGTCGGAATTGCACGCGCGCTTGCCGTGGAACCAAAGTTGATTGTCTGCGACGAGCCGGTTTCCGCGCTGGACGTTTCCATTCAGGCACAGGTTCTGAACTTACTGGATGATTTAAAGGCAGAATTTGGACTTACCTATTTATTTATTGCACATGGCCTTAATGTCGTAAAGCATATCAGTGACCGTGTGGGCGTTATGTATCTTGGAAAGCTCGTAGAGATCGCTCCGAAAAAAGAGCTTTACTCCAATCCGCTGCATCCCTATACGCAGGCTTTGCTTTCAGCGATTCCGTCCGTGGACCCAACGAAACGGAAGGAACGCATCATCCTGACGGGTGATGTACCAAGCCCGATCAACCCTCCTGAAGGGTGCCGCTTCTGCTCCCGCTGCTATAAAAAGACAGACGGTTGTGACGGGGCGGAACCCGTTTTAAAGGAAGTTTCCCCCGGGCATTTTGTTGCCTGCTGCTTATATTAAAGTTGATAACAGTTCAAAGACTTTAGCTTCAAATTTAAATTTAAGCGATATACAGCCGGCACTTTTTGTATGGTGCCGGCTGTTTTGCACGTACCGAATTTTCCATAATCTGTTTATTTATATCCCTGATTATGTTTAAAATATGATATAATAGTCGAGAAATGAAGAGAACACCAAAACATTACAGCCAACTTGAGGAGGCAATTATGGACTTTAAAAACAGCACTTTTATGTATCTGATCGGCGGATTCGTTGGTATTTTTGTGATTACCCAGTCCCTTTATTTCTTGATCAAGGCGGCAAAACGTGGGAAAGAGCTTGGAATTAGCGGTGATGCAATCAAAAAAACCATCGTTTCCAGCGCAGTTTTTGCAATTTTGCCGTCCGTGTCCATTTTATTGGGATTGATTACTTTATCCTATTCGCTGGGTCTTCCGCTGCCGTGGATTCGGCTGAGCGTAATCGGCGCTGTTACATACGAATTGCCCGCCGCAACCGCAGCGCTCAATGCATTGGGCGAAAATATATCCAACCCGGTGTCCAACCCAGCCGCGTTTTCCACCGTTGCATGGGTTATGACACTCGGCTGCATCACGCCGCTGATCATTATCCCATTGTTTTTAAAGAAGATTCAGGGCGGCATCCATAAAATTCAGAAGAAAGACAACAGGTGGGGTGACCTGTTCCTGACCGCTATGTTTTTGGGAATGATCGCCGCGTTCCTCGGTATGGGTGTTTCGAGCGGACTGCTTTCCATTCTTACTTTAATCAGTTCCGCGGCTATTATGGGAGTTTGCGGTATTTTGGTGAAAGTAAAAAACGTGAAGTGGCTTGAAAATTTTGCATTGCCCATCAGTATGCTGGGCGCGATGGCGCTGTCCATTTTATATGCAAATGTTCTGCCGGCTGAATTGCTGAAATAGGGGGAAAAGATGATGAACCAAACTGTAAAAAGCTACGAAGCTCATGTACATACATACGGTAGAATCTGGATGGTTTCCGCACTGATTATGATGCTGCTTGTACCGGTTTCCATGTGTGTTTATTTCAATGCATGGCCGGGCGTCATGCCTGTATTAAAAGGGCTTTTGGGTGTCGCTCCGATTTATTGGACTGTTTGTACCATCGAAGTTTTTACTTATGCGCCGATGCTTGGCAGCGGCGGAACATATCTCGCGTTTGTAACGGGGAATATAACGAACTTAAAAGCGCCCGCAGCCATTAACGCCATGCAGGCCGCCGACGTTAAACCGGGCAGCGAAAAAGGCGAAGCAATTTCCACGATAGCAATCGCAACCACGTCCATTGTTACCACAGTCATTTTAGCGCTTGGCGTCCTGCTTTTTGCGCAGCTGGCTCCTGTGCTGAATTCACCTGTGTTACAGCCCGCATTTAAAAATATTCTGCCTGCGCTGTTTGGCGCGCTTGGCGTAGTTTACATTTCAAAAAACTGGAAGGTCGCCCTCACACCCCTTCTCGTAATGATTGTATTGTTTATTGCTGTGCCGTCACTCGCGAACTCGGTCAGCGTGCTGGTTCCTGTGGGTGCGCTGATATCCATTGGCGCAGCACGAATTCTTTATAAGAAAGGCATGGTTTAAAAAATGATTGCTTGGATTATTTTAGGATTACTGATTGTTTTTATCGCTGTAATTGTTATTCGGGCACTTTTATTTGCACCGCCTGCAGCCGAAGTACAGACTGCTGAAGAAATTGAATTGGATTACGGGGCGGCAACGGATCATTTGGCCCAAATGGTGCGGCTATGCACCGTTTCCAGCCGAAACACCGTTTTGGTAGACAACAGGCAGTTTGAAGCCTTCCAAAACCTGCTTCCGGTTTTGTATCCGGAAGTAACAAAAACCTGCCCGCGTGAATTTATTGGTGAAACTGGGATGCTTTATCACTGGAAGGGCATGCAAAGCGACAACCCAACTGTGCTAATGGCCCACTACGATGTGGTGGCGGCAAGCGATCAGGGTTGGGAAAAGCCGCCGTTCTCCGGGGAACTGGACGAAAATAATGTTCTGTGGGGCCGCGGTACGCTCGATACCAAAGGAACACTCTGCGGCATTTTGGAAGCTGCGGAGCTCCTTATGAAACAGGGATTTGTACCGCAGAATGATATTTATTTCTCTTTCTCCGGTGATGAAGAAATCATGGGCCCGAGCGCTCCGGCCATTGTGGCGGAACTGGAACGCCGCGGCGTTAAGCCTGCATTGGTGCTTGACGAGGGCGGTGCAATCGTGGAAAAGCTGTTCCCCGGCGTACAGGAAAAATGCGCCGTAATCGGTATCGGGGAAAAAGGCCAGATGGACATGGAATTCAAGGTGAAAAGCCATGGCGGCCATACCTCCGCGCCACCAGTCAAAAATCCGGTCGGCACTTTGTGCAAAGCCGTCACCGCGGTGGAGAATCATCCGTTCCCGGCAAGGCTTACGCCCGCCGCCGCGCAGATGTTTGACACGCTCGGCCGCTATTCCGGCTTCGGTCTAAAAATTATATTCGCTAACCTCTGGTGCTTCCTGCCGCTGCTCAAGCTAATCTGTTCCAAATCGGGTGGGGAACTGAATGCGTTGATGCGCACTACCTGCTCCTTTACTATGATGCAGGGCAGCAGTGCTCCGAACGTTTTTCCTCCTGAAGCGAAGATGACCGCTAATCTGCGTATATTGCGCGGGGAAACCATGGACACCGCAACACAATATTTAAAAGGAATTATAAAGGACGCAGATGTGGAGCTTACCCGGATTCAGGGAACAAATCCGTCCCCCTATGCCGATGTGAAAAGCACGCAGTGGTCGCTGGTAAAGTCCGCGGTCAGTGAAACATGGCCGGGGGTCCTCGTAGCGCCTTATATGATGGTCGCATGCAGTGACTCCCGTCACTTCTGTAAAATTTGCGACAATGTGCTTCGTTTCTCCGCAATGGAGCTGTCCAAAGAGGAGCGCGGACTTATTCACGGCTTGAATGAACGGATCCCTGCTGAAAAAATTGGGAAAGCTGCGGAATTTTTTGCAAGAGTCATAAAAAAATGCTGAGTTTCGCTGTCAGGTAAATCTGCTTTCCACCCAAATTGGCAGAGTCATTTCAAGTCGAATCAAATTTAATTTTTAGGTGAAATTTGTAAAAATTATTCTGATGATCAGTTATTATGAGGCGGTATAAAAAAGAGGATGACAAGTAGCTTTACTTGTCATCCTCTTTTTCTAATAATCCGTATTTTATTTTCATACGTTCCAATTTTTCAATCATTGGCCGTGACAGGAGGAATAGGAACACAACGCTTGCCGCCGCGTGGATTAAATCAAACGGAAGCCCTGTCGCACACACAGCGATAAAAGAGGGGAGCGTCAGCGGGATTCCGCTGATCAGCAGCGTGCCGAGGTTCACAATACCGCCGTACAGCAAAAACGTTGAAAGCCCCCCGAAGATGCACAGCGAAAGGCGGCTGCTTTTTAGCGGGCCGTGCTCGTACAGAATACCGGCCAAAAATCCGATTATCCCGAACGCAAACATTTGCCATGGAGTGTTCGGCCCCTGCCCAAAGAAAAAGTTTGATACGAACGCGCTGACCGCACCGACCAAAAAACCGGACTGCGCGCCAAGACAAACCCCGGTAATAATTACAATTGCCGCAACGGGTTTGAACTGCGGCAGCATGTAAAAGGCAGCCCGTCCCGCGACCGCAATGGCACACATGACAGCGAGTGTGACCAGTTCCCTTGCCTGTGGCTTGCGGTGCTCAAACAGGACAAAAAACGGGAGCATGGAGCAGGCAAGAACAATAAGGCTAATAAAAAAATACTTTCTGTCACCCAAAGCGGTCGCGCCGTACAGAACGCACGCGGGAACTGCAATCAGCACTAAGATGGCGGTCAGTAATCCACGCAGGGTTATTCTGGATTTTTTCTGCAAAGTGCAATCACATCTCCATTCGTAACGGCGTTTGGAAACCAGTCACGCGCCATGCGGTTTGCCGCGGTGGTGTAAAAACTGTTTCCCGCGAAGAATTCACGAGCGGGTCCACCGGCGACCAGATTGCCGTTAAAAAACAGTGCGCAGGTGTCGGCGTGTTCGGCGCAGAATTCAATGTCATGCGATACCATGATAACCGTAATACCGGAAGTAATCAATTTGTCCAAAATTGCTGCAAATGTAATTTTAAAGAAGGCGTCCAGCCCCTTTGTCGGTTCATCCAAAAGAAGAATGTCGGGCTTTGTAAGAAGTACCTTGCCGAGCGCTGCACGCTGTTGCTCGCCGCCGCTCAAATCATAGGGGTGGCGGTGGAGCAGATGTTCAATTTCCACCAGCTTTGCAATTTCAGCGATCTGCTTTTTTTCATCCGGCGGCAGAACTTCCGCCAAATCGTCTTCCACCGTACTTTTTAAAAATAGGGACTGCGGGTATTGCGGCAGCATGGCGATTCGCCCATTTACCTTGATTTTACCACGGTAGGGCTTGTTCAGCCCTGCAATCAGGCTGAGCGCTGTGGTTTTGCCCGTGCCGTTGCCCCCAAGAATACAGAAGAGTTCGCCTTTTGAAACGTTCAGCGAAAGGTTCTTTACCACATCCGGGTAGCCTTTGCCGTAAGAAAACCAGCAGTCCTTTAGCTGAACAGCCGCATCTTTCTTCGGCATCGGCTTAACGTAAGTTTCCTGAATTTGATTCTGTTTCGGCTTTTTTTCATGGAAGCGGTTATTCAGCCACTTCCGGCCGTCGCGCACTGTGATCGGGCATTCCGGCCCGCTTTGCACTCCACAGAAAATCTTCATGGGAGCGGGCAAGGCCTCCGCCATTGGATGACGTTTCTCAATTAAGTCCGCACCCGCTTTGCGGGGAGGGGCGTCCGTCAAAATCTTGCCTTTGTTCAGCACAACAACCCGGTCGGCAAGGGCGAACACGTCCTGCAGCCGTTGCTCTACAATGATGACAGCGACGCCAAGCTCCGTATTAATCTTTTTCACCGATGCCAGAAAATCGGCTGCCGCAATTGGGTCAAGCTGTGAGGTCGGCTCGTCCAAAAGCAAAACTCTCGGCTGCATTGCCATAATGGAGGCAAGATTCAAAAGTTGTTTTTGTCCGCCGGAAAGGCCGGAGACATCTTTTTCAAACCACGCTTCAATCCCGAAAAAGCTTGCCATTTCCGCCGTGCGCAGCCGGATGATCTGACTGTCAAAGCCAAGGCTTTCCAATCCGAATGACAGCTCGTGCCAGACCTTATCCGTCACAATCTGCGATTCGGGGGACTGCATGACAAATCCGATTTGCGCGGCTTGCGTTCGTAAATCCCAATCCTGCAGCGGTCTTCCGCTAAAGCGAATTATTCCGCTGTGTGTTCCGTGCGGAGTCAAAGCGGGCTTTAGCTGGCGAAGCAGCGTGGTTTTACCGCAGCCGGACATTCCACACAGTAAAAGAAACTCGCCTTCGTCAACGTTCATGCTCACATGGTTCAGCGCCGGTTCCGTTTCGTTGGGGTATGTGAAGCTGAACTGTTCCAACTCAAATATTGCCATGATATTTTACCTCTAATACTGCATTGATCACAAGCGGAAAGGTGCAGAGCAGAAAATACGCCGCGTAAATGATAATGCTCATTGGTGTAACGGATTTGACGTCAATCGACGGAAAGTACCGTATATTGTTTACTCCGGTAAAAAATCCGAAGAGAACAGTCGAAATTAATACAATAAGTAATATTAATATCGATTTATCCCGATTGTCGAACCGATAAATGCAAAAACTCGTTCGCCCCGGCAGTCCGTGCCCGCGCGCCCGCATGGAATCCGCTGTCGTAATTCCGTTTTCGAGCGCCCATGTTGTCAGCATGGAAAGTATCTGCGTGCCATTTTTTGCGCGGGTCAGGACACTGCCGGAGTCCATTCCCCTGCCAATGCATTTCTGCGCGTCACTGATTATTTTAATCTGCACCTTAAACCGCGGTACAAAGCGCATTACCATTGAAAAAACCAGAGAAAGGGAAGGAATGATCCGTCCGAACAGATAAGTGAATTTGTCGGAGGTCATTACGGCATTGCTGCACGAAAACCAAACCAATACCCCCGCGAACATCGCCGCCGCGGCAACTCCGTATATGCATGCTTCCAATGTTACGGGATTGTCGTTGATATAAAGCAGGATGGTTGCCCCGGCATGGTTCAGCAGCGGGTTTGCAATCGCCATCACTACCATCATAGGCAGCAAGAACTTCAGCCCGAACTGCAGAGCTTTTTTTGAACTGAGCGCGACAGAATAGGCAAAGCCGCACAAAAGCGAAATTGCCAGAAATACGGGATGCATAAAAAACATGGAAAACAGGATTACCGATGTGAAATATATAAAATTAATGGCCGGGTGAAGCCCGCCAAAGTAGTTTTTACTCATAACTTTCTCTTTTTCATTTCCATTTTAAGTGCCGCATTGAAAAATCCACTGGATTTTATCGCCGCTTTTCAGTTTATAACTGCTGCATCCCACCGGGGGCTGCTTGCCGTTTACTGCGTACATCCAGCCGCTGGTAGCACCAAAGGCTTTTTCGTAGATGTTTGCAATCCCCTTGATATACTCCAGCTGAAAAGCGGGGGATTTACCGTGCTCCATTTGAATTCCGTTCGCTTTTGTTTCACGCAGGATTACGTCAAATACAGTGTCGCCATCCTGAATACTCACACTTTTTTCCGCGTAAATTATGCCGTTTTTGGGAACAACGCTCAGCTGCTCCGCATTGAACCTGTCTAAATTTTTTATAATTTCACTGCATGAAATGGACATGGTGCAGCTTTGCGTTTTTGTCTGGCTTACTGTCGAAGCAGCGGGTTTGGAAGTGATAGGGGCTTTTGAAACCGCTGCACCGGAAGAAGCTGCCGCTTTTACTTTTAAGGGAGTGCTGGAAACAGGCGCCGAGGAAGCTGATTCTGCTGCGCTGCTGGCTTGAACAGAAGTAGCCGGAGCGGAAGAGCCGATTGTTTGGGAGGGGACGGTTTTTGAACTTTCCGCCGATTGAACAGCTGAACTGGTGACCTGTGCCGGCAGTTCAATTTTGCACCCTGCCAGCATACAGAATACGCAGAGCAGAGAGAGCAGAGCAAGTATTTTATATTTCATGTTGTTCTCCAGTAATAATCAAAGTAATAAATAGGGGCAGGTTTGCACACCTGCCCCTTCAGACTGCGGAAAAGCGCTTAAATATAGTTCCACAGTCTGCTGATAATTATTTTATTTTCTTTTTCAGGAACAGGATTGCCGCGCCGCTGATTGCAAAAATGACTACGCCCGATGCAATTGGGGTTTCTCCGGTTTTCGGCGAAGCAAGCGGAGCCTTTTTACCAATGGCGAACATTGTGCCGCTGTCGTTAAAATAATACAGCATTCCATCCTTGGAGGGGGTAAGGCTCTGGGAACTGGATTGCGCAATCGCAGGGGTAAACAGGGTCTCATAAGACGCTTTCGTCTGACCCTCGCTGTCATGAATTACATAAACGCAGGAAGAGTCCTTTGTAAAGTTTCCGTCCTGATCCGCTGTTCCGTAATTCGTAAGGTAGATAGAAACCTGCTTTTTATTTCCGTCCGCTGCATATGCGGTGGTGATAAGGGGAGAAGCCTGCGACTTCACACCTTGAATTTGATAGATCGTTTTGAGTGTTGCCGCATCTAAAACGGAGAACGGCGTTGTTGCGCCGTAGCCGCCGCCCGCCACATAAAGCCTGCCGTTATAGACCACCGGGCTGGAAGTGATGTTATTGCCCAAAGTGGAGGACTTTAACGCGGTACTGCCGTATATTTTGCCGTTGGTGTCTGCTTTTGCAGAATAAACAGAACCGGATTTCAGGGAAGCGTAAATTCTGCCCTCCGCATAGCAAAGGGTGGAACTTATCGGGCCCCCGGCGAAAACAGAACTGATTTTTGTGCCGTCTGTCAGGCTAAAAGCGGTAATATTGCCGCTGGTGTCCGCTACAGCGATTGTATTGCCGACAACCGTGCCGCCGTTCCAGTAGTAGCCTGCGGTGTCGGTTGGCTGTTGCCATGCGGCTTTTCCGGTATTTGTATCAATGCACGCGTATACGCCGGAAGTGTAAGCATAGGTAGTCATATCCTGCGTATAGGTGCCAAAATAGATGTGGTTATTGTAGTAGGTTATAGGGGAGGAAATTTGCTGCACGGCTGTACCGTGCGTAATTTCATCGCTCTGCCAAACCAATGCAAGACTATCGGCGTCAAACGCGGAAACCCGCACTCCAGTTAACGTTTGCTGCGGTACATAAATTTTGCCGTTGCCGTAAGCAATCTGGGAAAAATAGGCTGGAATGTTCTGACAGGCTGTGGATGCGGCTACTTTGCCGGTTTTTGCTTCTAATTTTAACAGCCTGCCGTCGGAAACGGTAAAATAGAGGTAGTTTCCAACTGCGATTGGGGTTCCGCAGGCATTGTTTTCAAATTTTATGCCATTGTATTCACTGGTGACTGTGTGCTTATCCGTCCAGACCAGTTCAGCTCCGGCTGCACTTTGAGGCGTTTGGGCTGCTGTTAATCCGGATGCCACCGGGGAACCTAAGAATTGCGGCCAGTCCGCGTTTTCTGCTGCGAAAGCACTTACGCTGGTGCAGAATACCATAGCAAAAGTGCACAGCAAAGCTATGATCTTTTTCGTTTTCATTTTAATCCCTCCGACTAAATTTTAAAACAGGATATACGGCAGGTTTCCTGGCTCGAACTCATCCTTTTGTACGCGGCCTTCCCGGCAAAGCCAGTGACCAGTTATTGCGTGCAAAAGTCCTTCTTACAGTAGCGGGGGCTGCTGCGGTATTTCACCGCATTCCCTATCCGTAAATCTATTTAATTAACTCTAATTATCATATGAATCCGTGCGTATGTCAAGAAAAATAAAGAAAACGGTCTGCCGGGAATGACAGACCGCCTTCTTTATATAGGAAGATATGTAAAGATCTTGTACTCTAAATTAATGATCCGCCGTTTGGGTTAAATCACCCAGTCATACAAAATGCCGCGTCTGCTGAATTTATATGAGCAGAAAAAATTACATGTTCCACCATATTAAGTAAGGCGCATATTCTGTAAGTTAATCACAGAATACACGCCTTTGTGTATTAACTATCAATATTAAATTAAACTACGCTGAAAAGTAAATCGCCATAGGTCGGATACGGCCAGTATTTTTCCCCGACAAGGCTTTCAATTGCATCTGCTACGGTACGTGTTTCTTCCATCAGGAAAAACACAGTGCTGCGGTAATACTTGGCTTCTTCAAGAACATCCTTGAAGTCTTTGCCGTCTGCAACAGCTTCTTCCAGCTTTTCCATTTTCTTATACAAGTCGGAGGAAAGGTTGGAGAGTTTTTTGAGCAGAGTTTCCTCAAGCTCGCAGCTGATATCCGCACATAATTGTTTTTTATTGATTGCTTCCTTGCTGATGTCTTTCATGTAAGAGCAAGCTGCCGGTACGATATCCTTTTTAATCATATCCACCATAGTCAGTGCTTCGATGTGAATCTGTTTAAAATAATTTTCGAGCTGGATTTCGTAACGGGAATAAATTTCTGTCTTCGAGAATACATTATATTTCTCAAATAGTCCTACGTTAGCATCACTGATATAATAAGGAAGAGCGTCGGCGGTGGAACGCAGGTTCAAAAGTCCGCGTTTGCCTGCTTCTTCCAGCCACTCGTCGGAATAGTTATTGCCGTTGAAAACAATGCGTTTGTGCTCTTTCACTGTTTTCTGAATCAGTTTGGTCAGTGTACCGTTAAAATCATCGGCCTTTTCCAATTCGTCCGCAAAGCTGCACAGTGCGTCGGCGATAATTGTGTTGAGCATGATGTTCGGGCATGCGATGGAAACAGTGGAGCCGAGCATACGGAACTCAAATTTATTGCCGGTAAAGGCGAACGGGGAAGTACGGTTTCTGTCGGTGGAATCCTTCGGGAACGTAGGAAGAACATCAACACCGATTTTCATAAATGCTTTGTCTTTTTGGATGTAAGCGCTGCCGTCTTCAATGGACTTCAGAACGCCGGTCAGTTCGTCGCCGAGGAACATGGAAACGATGGCCGGAGGTGCTTCGTTCGCACCCAAACGGTGGTCGTTGCCCGCACTTGCAACGGAGATACGGAGTAAATCCTGATGTTCGTCAACCGCTTTGATAATGGCAGCAAGGAAAAGCAGGAACTGTGCGTTTTCACGCGGGGATTCGCCGGGCTCCAAAAGGTTTACACCGGAATCGGTGGAAATACTCCAGTTATTGTGCTTGCCGCTTCCGTTGACCCCTGCGAACGGCTTCTCATGAAGTAAACAGGTCAAATTATGCTTTGTCGCGACCTTTTTCATGATTTCCATCGTGAGCTGGTTGTGGTCGGTCGCTACGTTTGCGGTGGTGAAAATAGGAGCCAGTTCGTGCTGCGAGGGAGCAACTTCATTATGTTTTGTTTTGGCGAGGATGCCGAGCTTCCAGAGCTCCTCATCCAATTCCTTCATAAAAGCCGATACGCGCGGCTTAATTACGCCAAAATAGTGATCCTCAAGTTCCTGACCTTTTGGAGGTCTCGCACCGAAAAGGGTTCTTCCGGTATAGATGAGGTCTTTTCTTTTTTCATACATTGCTTTGTCAATAATAAAATATTCCTGCTCCGGGCCAACCGTTGTAATCACTCTGTTCGCGGTTGTGTTGCCGAAAAGCTTTAATACACGCATTGACTGTTTGTCGATTGCGTTCATGGAACGCAGCAGAGGTGTCTTTTTATCCAGCGCTTCGCCGCCGTAGGAGCAAAACGCGGTTGGAATGCATAGGGAGCCGTCTTTAATGAAAGCGTCACTGGTAGGGTCCCATGCGGTGTAGCCTCTTGCTTCAAAAGTTGCTCTTAATCCGCCGGACGGAAAGCTGGAAGCATCGGGTTCACCCTGAATCAGCTCTTTGCCGGAAAACTCCATAATGACCTTGCCGTTTTCAACGGGATAGATAAAGCTGTCGTGCTTTTCAGCGGTTATTCCGGTCATTGGCTGGAACCAGTGTGTAAAGTGAGTAGCGCCTTTTTCAACAGCCCAATCTTTCATGGTGTTTGCCACAACATTGGCAACATTGTGATCTAAAGGCTTACCCTGCTCTCTCGTTTTTCTCAGAGCTTTATAAGTGTCTTTGGGCAGTCTTTCTTTCATAACTGTGTCGTTAAAAACCATGCTGCCGAAAATCTCAGGAACATTGCTCATGAAATTTCACTCCCTATATAAAATTCATCGTAGGAATATAAAAAGGCGCTATAGGGCACAAACCCTACAGCGCCTTTGCTGCTATGCGCTTATTATATGACTTGCGCGGCAAAATGTCAATAAAAAATTAGAATTTTGCAGGAATACATAAAATTTCATGCAAAAACGGTTTAGTTTAGTTATTTTTTATGGAAAATTACGCATATTTGCAATTTATAAAAGCTGATTATGCATAATTTACTGCTGAACTATTGACAATCAAGCATATGCATTATATGATAAGAAGCATGAGTCTTGTATTTTAAAATACAGATATATAAAAAATATAATATTATTGCTAAAGGCACTAATTGCAGGGAGGTTTGTTTTTTTATGCAAAAAGAGGGAGAAGTAAGGATACCTTCGGGCTGTGCTATATCGGGAATATTTTCGCGCAGCGGCAAAAAGATGAACGGCGAGGCCATCATCAAGTCTATTTCCACGATGCATGACCGCAGTAACGGACTTGGCGGCGGTTTTGCTGCTTACGGAATTTATCCGCGCAACAAAGACCTGTATGCTTTTCATGTGTTTTTTGACAGCGTCCGAGCCAAGGAAGAATGTGAAAAAGTAATTATGGCAAACTTCGACGTAAGTATTGCGGAGAAGATTCCAACAAGGAAAATGCCTGAAATTACGGATGAACCTGCAATTTGGCGTTATTTTGGACTGCCTTTTGAAAAGCTGCTGAAAGATACTCAGCTTGACGAAAAAGAGTTTGTAGCGCGTTGTATTTTAAAAATTAACACAGAAATTAACGGCGCTTATGTATTTTCCAGCGGAAAGAACATGGGCGTATTCAAGGCCGTCGGGTTCCCTGAGGACGTCGGCAAATATTATTGCCTCGATAAATATGAGGGCTACTGCTGGACGGCACACGGCCGTTATCCGACTAACACACCGGGTTGGTGGGGCGGAGCGCATCCGTTTGCCATGCTGGACTATTCCATCGTACATAACGGCGAAATTTCTTCGTATGATGCGAACCGTCGATTTATCGAAATGTTTGGCTACAAGTGTACGCTTTTAACCGATACGGAAGTAATAACCTATATTATCGACTTTTTAAACCGTAAACAGAATCTTAGCCTGAAGGAAGCCGCCGAGGTAATTGCAGCGCCTTTTTGGAACGAGATAGACAGAATGCCGGAAGCCGAAAAGAAGAAGTTTACCTATCTTCGCAACGTGTTTTCCAGCCTTCTGATCACGGGGCCGTTTTCCATCCTGCTGGGTTTCAGTGGCGGAATGATGGCGCTGAATGACCGTTTGAAGCTGCGCTCCATGGTAGTTGCGGAAAAAGACGACATGACCTATGTGGCAAGTGAAGAATGCGCCATTAAGGTGATTGAGCCGGACCCGAGCCGTATTTGGGCGCCAAGGGGCGGGGAGCCGGTTATTGTGACATTGAACGAGGGGGTGGATGCATAATGGGAATAGATTATTTATATCCGGAGTATGAAGTAATCCGTAATCCGCAGCGCTGCATCGCCTGCCGTGTGTGCGAGCGCCAATGCGCGAACGAAGTTCATTCTTATGACGCGGAACTGAATTTAATGAAGAGTGACGACTCCAAGTGCGTGAACTGCCATCGCTGTGTTTCGCTTTGCCCAACCCACGCGCTGAAAATCGTGAAGACTGACCATACGTTTAAAACAAACGCAAACTGGACGAATGAAGTCATTGGTGAAGTTTACCGTCAGGCCAGTACGGGCGGAATGCTGCTTTCCTCCATGGGTAACCCGAAGCCGTATCCGGTTTACTGGGATAAAATTCTGATTAATGCCTCTCAGGTGACCAACCCCTCCATCGACCCATTGCGTGAACCGATGGAAACAAGAATTTTTTTGGGCAAGCGCCCGGATAAAATGGAACGCAATCCGGACGGCAGCATCGTAACGGATAACCTGCCTCCGAATCTGGAACTTTCCGTTCCGATTATGTTTTCCGCCATGAGTTACGGCTCCATCAGCTACAATGCTCACGAAAGCCTTGCCCGCGCTGCGACAGAACTCGGCACGTATTACAACACAGGCGAGGGTGGCCTGCATGAAGATTTTTATGCGTACGGCCCGAACACCATCGTACAGGTTGCATCAGGACGTTTCGGAGTGCACAAGGATTATTTGGAATCCGGCGCTGCGATTGAAATCAAAATCGGGCAGGGTGCAAAGCCGGGCATCGGCGGGCATCTTCCCGGTGCAAAAATTGTCGGTGACGTTTCCCGCACCAGAATGATTCCGGAAGGTTCGGATGCGATTTCGCCCGCACCTCATCATGATATTTATTCCATTGAGGATCTTCGTCAGCTTGTTTACTCCCTAAAAGAGGCGACAAACTACAAGAAACCGGTCATTGTCAAGATTGCAGCTGTACATAATGTAGCGGCTATCGCGAGCGGCATCGCCCGCAGCGGCGCGGACATTATTGCAATTGACGGTTACCGCGGCGGTACCGGAGCGGCGCCGACCCGTATCCGCGACAATGTCGGTATTCCAATTGAACTTGCACTTGCTGCAGTTGACGAACGGTTGCGGCAGGAAAAAATCCGTAACAATGTTTCACTTGTAGTCGGCGGAAGTATCCGTAATTCCGCGGATATCGTAAAAGCAATCGCCCTTGGCGCAGATGCCGTTTATATTGGTACTGCCGCGCTGCTGGCGCTTGGCTGCCATCTTTGCCGTACCTGTCAGGCGGGTAAATGCAACTGGGGCATTGCGACCCAGCGTCCCGACCTGGTGAAACGGCTGAACCCCGACATCGGCTATAAGCGCCTTGTCAACCTTGTCTCTGCGTGGCAGCACGAAATTATGGAGATGATGGGCGGCATGGGTATTAACTCGATTGAAGCGCTGAAGGGCAACCGCCTGATGCTGCGCGGAATCGGCTTAAACGAGAAAGAGCTTGAGATTTTAGGCATCAAGCATGCGGGGGAATAAGTGATGAAACGTGTATATGTAAATGAAAAATGGTGTCTTGGCTGTCACCTTTGTGAATATAACTGCGCTTTTGCCAATTCCGACAGCGACGACATGGTAAAAGCGCTCAAAGATGTTGCAATTCACCCCAGAATACAGATTGAGGAAAATGAAGGCATCAGTTTTGCTGTTTCCTGCCGTCACTGTGAAGAACCGCTTTGTGTAAAGAGCTGCATCACCGGCGCCCTCAGTATTGTAGACGGCGTCATTGAAGTGAACAAGGATAAATGCGTTGGCTGTTACACCTGTATTATGGTTTGCCCCTATGGCGCGGTAATGCCCGGAAGCGACGGCAGCGTAATTCAAAAATGCGAGCTATGCATGAATAATTCCTGTGGGGAGCCGGCCTGCGTAAAGGGCTGCCCGAATCAGGCTATTGTATTTGAGGAGAGGTGAACGAGATGAAATATGTAATTATCGGCAACTCGGCCGCCGCCGTTGGATGCATTGAAGGAATCCGGTCCGTGGATAAAGCCGGAAGCATTACCGTGGTTTCCAACGAACCTCACCATGTTTACTCACGTCCGCTTATTTCCTACCTCATATACGGCAAAACAAGTGAACAGCGCATGAAGTACCGCCCGGATGATTTTTATGAGAAGAATGATGTTACAACTCTGCTCGGCGTTACCGTAACTAAAGTGG
>Ga0366773_1044_pt1 | contig 19268 bp, 15 predicted proteins | sample BONcelHN113001D8_FD_207071 | JGI IMG/M metagenome (GOLD analysis project Ga0366773, IMG submission 207071) | Enriched cells from coal bed in the Powder River Basin, Montana, United States - BONCAT cells N11 rep2 HSBNCT.N11.300.1.D8 ...
GAGCATTCTGACGAATGCGATCGAGGGCGGAGTTAACAGCGTGGCGGCCCCAACAGTAAAAAAAATCAAGGAAGCAAAGAAGCCGGATATTTCAGACGGCCCGGACTGGGTCGCGCTTTACCGCGCCGTAGTCCCTCCGGGAACAGTAATTGAAGAACCGGACGAAGACGAGGAGCTTGAAGAAGAAACGCCATCTCTTGCCGAGCCGGCGCTCAAAAGCGAACCGGATAGCGGAGGACAGAAGCGTGCCGACGGCAGCTCATGGGACGGCGTCGACAGACGGCGCACTCCCGCGCCTGCTCCAAAGGAAGACAGCATTCGCATTGATGCGATCAAGCTCGATTCGTTGCTGGAAGTGGCCGGCGAAGCGGTTCAGGCAGCGAACCAGGCCAGCGTGCTGCTGGAAAAACTGTTGCAGTTCAAGTTTGACGATGCAGCCTCCGACCTCATAGAGCACCTGATAGAAACCCAGGCCCGCGCGTCGCGTTATTCGACCGAACTGCAGAGAGCCACGCTGTCCACCCGCATGCAGCCGGTCGGGCGTTTGTTTCAGCGCTTTCCGCGGCTGGTACGCGAACTTGCCAGGGAACTTGGTAAAAATGTCGAACTGGCCGTCGAGGGAGCCGAGACCGAGGTAGACCGGGTTGTGGTGGACAGCTTGTACGATCCTCTGGTTCACATGCTGCGCAACTCGCTCGACCATGGGATTGAAACGCCGGAAGGCCGGTTGGCGGCCGGAAAACCGACCAAGGCCGTGATCTCGCTCAAGGCATGGCAGGAAGCCAGCAGCGTCATGATCGAAGTTGCCGACGACGGCAGGGGCATGGATCCGCAAAAACTGCGCGAAAAAGCAATCTCCAAGGGCCTGATCGATTCCTCCGCAGCTCAAACCGCGGAAGAAGCGTATCAGCTCGTGTTCCTGCCCGGGTTTTCGACCATGGAAGTCGCCTCCAGCGTGTCAGGCCGCGGCGTGGGAATGGACGTAGTAAGGACGGCCGTGGAAAAGCACCGCGGCTCTATCTGGATTGCGTCCGAACTGGGCGTCGGCACGCGCTTTTCGATACGACTGCCGATCGAACTGTCGATCGTGCCGACAATGCTGGTCAACACGTCCGGCGCTCATCTTGGGATACCGATGTCTCTGGTGCAGCGAGTGGTTGAATTGCGGAAGTGGGAGGCCAGCCCGTATTTCGTGATCAGGGCAGGCCGCTTCCAGTGCTGTCGCTTGCCGGCGTGCTCGGTTATACCCCAAGCAATGAAAAAGCCGGAATCGTCATTGCCGCTCCAAGCCCATATATTCTTGCAGTAGAAGCTCTGGACGGTACCGCGGATCTGGTGATCAAGCCCCTGACCGCTCTTGACGTTCCGGGAATTTCCGGAACCGCGCGCTCGGCCGAAGGCGGACTGGTGCTGGTGGTGGGACTTTCTTTTCTGCTCGACGGTTGCCGCACCATCAATTCTTCCGCTCTTCATGCCTGAGCGCAAATCGCCGAGAATTTCATTGGAGCATGTGCAGGCAAACTCAGCCTTGTTTGCGAAACCTCAATATTTGACGACAGAAATTGTCAGATTATAAACAGGTAGTGCCCTTAAGCCTTTTTATCCCACGGCCTTTTGCTAGGCGCGTGGGGTTTTTTTTGGGAACGGCAGCCGCAAGGCTTTAAATATTTCGTCGCCAGAAATTGGCCATCAGCGGCTTTACCGTGAGACCGTGCAGGAGAATCGAGAGAGCCACTACGATCAAGGTCAAATGGATCAATTCCAAAGCCAAATCGTCTGGAAGCCCTCTCTCGATTGCATACATCAGGTAATAAAGGGAGCCAATGCCCCTGACGCCGAACCATCCCGCCAGGCCGCGCATGCGCCATGTCGTGCGCGCCGCAGCCAAGCCGACCAGAACGCTGACAGGACGCGCCACGAAAAACAGAAACAACGCCAACCCGACCGACCTCCAGCTCCACGAATTTACAAAGAGCGTGCCGCCGATCAAAAGAATCAGCACGACTTCCGAGAGTCTTTCCAGATGTTCGTTGAAAATAAGCGAGCCGGTGCTGACCAGAGGCAGCGGTTCGGAATCGTGATTCGCAGCCGACTCCGGGTCCTTAATCAAGGATGGGCTGTCCGCGGCCAGCTCATCGGCACGGGCGAATTTGAATTCCGTCTGGCGTAGCGCGACTGCGGCAAAGAACACGGCCAGGAAGCCCCAAGCATTAAACAGCACGCTCAACCCGTACACGATACCAATCAGGCCAAGCGAGAGAAAATCATCCAGCAGGCCATGCTGATATTTTTTCCGCAACAGGCACCCCAGGCGTCCCAATCCGACCCCAGCCGCCACTCCGATCAAGATTCCGGCCGAGGTTGCCCACACCACGTCCACCAGCGCCCAGCGCAAGCCCAGATTTCCGATTTCATGCAGTCCGAGCAGCCCCATGCCCAGTACCACGAACGGAAAAGCGCTGCCGTCATTCATGCCGGCTTCGCATGTCAGAGTAAAACGAAGCCGGTCGGGATCTCCCGGACGGCGGCTCTGCACATCGGTGGCCAAGACCGGATCAGTCGGCGAAACAATCGCGCCCAGGAGAATACTTGCTCCCAGCGGCAATCGAAGCACAAAGTAGGAAAACGCAGCGACCAGTCCGACGGTAACCATCATCGAGGCCGAGGCCAGCAGAACCGGCGTGCGCCACCGGCTGAAGGTGACCGGCACCGGCATCTTTACGCCGGCGGAAAAAAGCGAGATCAGCACGGCGACTTCGGTCAGCACTTCCAGTAACGCCGATTGCCTTAGCGGATTGAAGTGGAAAAGATTCAGAAACGTGGGTCCGACGGTTAGCCCTACAGCCAGGTAGATGATCGCGGTCGTGATCGGCAGACGGCGCCAAGTCCACGACGTAAGTCCCATAAATAGCAACAGTCCGCCTATGAAGAGGAACCAGTGGGCGTTATTCATTGAAATGAGCTTTATGCGCGGTCAATGCCTGCCTTGCTGCTTTACGAAGGCACTTGCTCATGGCAATATGATTCCATTGAGTGGAATTTCATTTTTCGCCAAATGGCGAAAAAAGGCCGAGTCCGATGTTTCCATGCAGATTCGGATTTGATCAATGTCATTGTCGGTTGTTATCATTTTTCTAGACTGGCTAAACGTTTAACTTCATTTATCGATCATCTATCATCTACGTGCGAAGATAAACCGCGGAAAACGCCGCGTTTTCCAAACTCGAGTTTTTCCCAAAAGATGTGAAGCCGAAATATGAGCCCGGATTGCAAAGACCTGTTTCGGATTCGGCGAAGCTGCATATGGCAGGCTAGGGTTGTCAAAGCTGCGAGTGGGATAAAATGAATAAATGCATGATAGTTCAGACAACGCCGGTACAACAAGCCAGGAGGACGGATAATGAGGAATATGAAATATTTTTTTCTAGCCTTGGCTCTCATGGGAGCAGCAGGCGCCAGCAATGTGTGGGCTCAACATCGACACTCCAGCACCCACGTCGGTGTCGTATTCGGAGTTCCTGCGTATGGGCCGTATTACGCCGCGCCCTACCCGTATGCTTACCCGTATTACCCCTACCCTTATAACTATCCTCCGGTCATTGCGGTGCAACCCACGCCGCCGGTATATGTAGAGCAGGGGCAGGAAAATGCCGACACGGAACATTATTGGTATTTTTGCAATAACCCGCAGGGGTATTATCCCTATATAAAACAGTGCAGGACGAACTGGCAACGAGTAACGCCTTTTCCGCAAAGTAACTAAGGAGAATATGCATGTCCGCCAAATCCAAACTCTTTTTATTGATCGCGCCCATCATATTGGGGGCCTGTACGACCATGCCGTCCGGTCCCAGCGCGCTGGTCCTACCGGGTACCGGAAAGACTTTCGACCAGTTCAGGACGGATGACTTTTCGTGCCGCCAATACGCCCAATTTCAACTTCAGGGAGCCTCTCCCAATCAGGCTGCTGTCGATAGCGGCGTGCGCAGCGCGGCACTGGGTACCGCAGTGGGCGCGGTTGCAGGCGCTGCCATTAATGGCAGCCACGGAGCGGGTGTAGGGGCTGGAACAGGTCTGCTGTTCGGCGGCCTGTCTGGCGCAAGCGCAGGAAACGTGTCCGGCTATCAGGCACAGCGCGTTTACGATAATGCATATCAACAATGCATGTACGCCCAAGGGCATCGGATTCCCGTCTCGGGCGGATTTTCGGAATCCCGTTCGGCAAGCAGGTCCGGCGGGTACTATCCGCCTCCGCCAAATATACAGAATCAGCCTTCACCGACAACGCCTGCTCCGCGAGCACCTTATTGATTATCGCAAAGCGCCGATGAAAGCAGGCTCGCTTCAAGAATTCAGCCCTGTTTCAATATCATTGAAACAGGGCTGAAAAGCATATCGACGATGAAGACGGCTGTGTGTTTATGCCCGCGTGACTATTCGAGCCGCGCGCTTACGGTAATGTTGGCGTTCAGCAGACGCGAAATCGGGCAGCCTTCCTTGGCTTTTGTTACCGCGTCCTGGAAAGCAGCCTCATCGGCATTCGGAATTTTTGCGACCACATCCAGATGACTCGCCGTTACCGAAAACCCCTTTTCTCCCTTGTCCAGGCTCACCGTAGCGGTTGTTTGGATCCGCTCCGCAACCATGTTCGCGCGGGCCAGGCGTCCGGACAGATCCATTGTGAAGCAGCCGGCATGCGCTGCGGCGACAAGCTCTTCCGGATTGGTGCCGGCACCTTCCTCAAATCGGGCGGAAAAAGAATAGGGGGTATTCGACAATGCATTGCTTTGGGTGCTAAGTGTGCCTTTTCCATCTTTTATGCCGCCACTCCAGATTGCTGATGCAGTACGGTTCATTTTTATTCTCCATTAGATCAGGTAAGGGGTTGCAAAACAAAGATACCAGCAGCTTACTTAACCGCTTTTTCTCTTTGGGCAAGTCGATTCTTTTTAGTTCGTATAGAGTAAGCGGTGATACTAATAGCCCTTTGATTTCCAGCAGACCGACACACGTTATATTTATTCCCTTCTCTTACTCATACGGACCTATATTACAAGATGCCAGCTATCTCTGATCAGGAAACGTCAAATGCCCAGCACGTGACTTGCGCCGCCTATAAGCAAGGACGGAGGATGGAGGACATCAGCCTTGATGAGATAAGCGACGTTTTGCAGCAGGAGAACACCTTTATCTGGGTCAGCATGTATGAACCCGACATGCAGATGCTGGAGAAAATTCAGGAAGAGTTTGGACTGCATCAGCTTGCCATCGACGATGCCCATGCCGCACACCAGCGCCCAAAGTTGGAAGAGTATGGAGACACCCTGTTCATCGTTCTGCAAACCGCCATGCTCATGGACGGCAATTTGGATATCGGGGAAACCCACCTTTTTCTTGGCTCCCGATTTCTGGTTTCGGTGCGGCATGGAGCTTCTGCCAATTACGAAAAAGTACGCGAACGCATCGAAAGCGTGCCCGATCAGCTTGCCAATGGGCCGGGGTTCGCTCTTTATGCAATCATGGATTTCGTGGTGGACAATTATCGACCTGTCGTCGACACGCTTGAGCAACGTTTCCAAAAACTGGAAGCCGAGCTGTTCGGCAAGCAGTTCAGCCGGGAATGCCTTGAAGAATTGTATGAACTCCGCCGCCAACTGCTCTTGCTGCGGTCGGCGGCTGTGCCTTTAATCGATATCTGCAATGCCTTGATCCGCTTTCATACCGGCATTATTCCCAAGGAAAGCCGGATTTATTTTCGCGATATCAATGACCATGTGATACGGATCGCCGACACCACCCACAATACCAGCGACTTGGTCACCGCTGCGATGCAGGTCAATCTTGCGCTCGTAACCGTCGGTCAAAACGAGATAGTAAAAAAATTGGCCGGCTGGGGCGCGATCCTTGCAATTCCAACGATGGTGTTCAGCCTGTACGGAATGAATTTCAAGTACATGCCGGAATTGAACTGGGAATGGGCTTATCCGACTGTCCTGGCTATTGTTGGCGTTGCCTGTATCGGCCTTCACAGAAAACTAAGGCGCGACGGCTGGTTGTAATCTGTCGCGCTGTCTTGGACGCAGGCGCCGGCGTCAGTTCAACCACGCTCCAATACTATGGGTTATCTCTTCAATAAATAAGAAGTTGGTAAGATTGTATGGCTATAATATGATTCCTCTATCAGGGATATCCCTTATAAGACTTTTTTCGCAACCTACTCTTCCATTTACCTATGTCACCAACAAAGCCACCTGGTTTGACCGACCCGCAAATTGACGACCTTCAGTATTTTCTGGATACAGTGGAAAATTCGATGAACATGGAGACGATCGACGGATTTTTCTGTGCGCTGATATGCGGGCCGGAAAAAGTCCAGCCCGATGAATATCTGCCTTGCGTGTTCGGCGGCAAAATGCCCGAATTCGCTGACGATGAGGCTCGAAATGAAATCCTGGGATTACTTTCCATACATTGGGAAAGCATCGAATTGACATTGAAGAAAAATGAAACCTATTATCCGTTTTTCTATGCCGATATGGACGGAAAAGTTACCGCCAACGATTGGGTTCACGGTTTTATGCAAGGGGTAGAGCTGCGCAAACAGGCTTGGGCCGACCTGATCGACAAAGACCGGCCGAATGAACTTTTGACCCCTGTCCTGGCTTTGCATGCCGAATATCTGCAGAGATTGAATCCGGGATCCGAAGCAACCATCGAATCCGGCGAACGGGAAAAACTGGTCAAGCAGATAATCAGCAATCTCTCGGAACTTTATAAGCAATACTCAACCGCGGAAGGAGGCGACGAGCCTCGAACCCTTCATTGAGGGAATCGCCCCGTTACGGCCGTTAACGGGCTTCGATGACGCCTGTGTCGCGCTAGACGGGCGCAAACAAAAAGGAGGCCGCCGGCAAAGGGAGGAATATATTTAGCGTCCTCTCACATGCTCAGCACTTCCTGAGGCGCGAATGGGCGGGTTTTCAGCAGGTTCTCGAAATGGTCTGCTGAAACCGGCCCGGTAAAATAGTAGCCCTGCGCATAGTCGCACTCAGCTTCGGCAAGCAGGAACCTCTGTTCGGCCGTCTCCACCCCTTCGGCAATCACCTTGATGCCGAGCTTGTGCGCCATCACGATGATCGCCTCGCACAGCGCCAGGTCGTCCGACTCCTTCGTCAGGTTGCGAACGAAGCTCTGGTCGATCTTCAGGTAGTCGATGTCGAACTTCTTCAGGTACGACAAGGACGAATACCCAACCCCGAAGTCGTCCAGCGCCACCTCGATCCCCGCATCCCGAAACCGCAGCAGCTGCTCCGTCACCTTCTCGGTCGCCTCCAGCAGCAGACCCTCGGTTATCTCCACCACGATCCCCTGCGCAGGCAACCCCAGCCTGTTCAAATGCTCGAACCAGGTCGACGAATCGATGCCCTCGTTTCGAAACTGCACCGGCGAAATGTTCACGCTGATCTGAAACCCGGGATGATGCCGCTCGCGCCACTGCGCCGCCTGCCTTGCCGCCTCGTGAAATACCCAGTTGCCAAACGAAACGATCATGCCGGTGTCTTCGGCCAGCGGAATGAACTCCAGCGGATTGATCATCCCCCGCGTCGGATGCCGCCAGCGGATCAATGCCTCGGCCTTGTGGATGATGCCCGAGCTCAGCTCGACGATCGGCTGGTACACCACCTCGAACTGGTTGCCCTCCAGCGCAACCCGCAGATCGTTGACCAGCCGCATCCTGACCTGGGCGGCCTCCTGCATGGAGGCGGTGAAGTAATGGTAGCGGTTGCGTCCCTCATGCTTGGCGGCATACATGGCCTGGTCCGCGTTCTTTAGCAGGTCCTCGATCTCGGTTCCATCCTGGGGATAGAGGGTGATGCCGATGCTGGCGGATACATGGGCAATCTCGTCGCCCAGCTTGAACGGCGCCGACATCCTTTGCAAAATATGCCGGGCGACCCGGTCGACGTTGCCGGGATCCTGCAGTTCGGACAGGATCACCGTGAATTCGTCGCCGCCCAGGCGAGCGACGGTGTCGACCTCGCGCACGCAGCCCTGCAGCCTGTATGCGGCCTCTTTCAGGAGGATATCGCCCATGTCGTGTCCGAGGGTGTCGTTCACGTCCTTGAAGCCGTCCAGATCGAGAAACATCAGCGCCATCGGGATGCCGGTTCGTTTTGCCTTGCGGATTTCCTGGCTGAGATGGTCGAGGAACAGGCTGCGGTTGGGAAGCCCGGTCAGGGAGTCGAAGTTGGCCTGCTGCCAGAGCATTTCTTCGGACTGCTTGCGGGAGGTGATGTCGGAAAACAGGACGACCCGCCTGTGGACGGTCCCGTCCGCGTTGAAGGTCGTGTTGATGCTCAGCGAGATGGCGAAAAGGTCGCCGTTCTTGTGGCGGTTCCACATTTCCCCTTGCCAGTAACCTGTGGCGTTGAGGGAATCCGATATCGCCTGATGCAACTCCTCGTCATGTATATCCGGCCTGAGATCGGTCGCGCGCTTGCCGACTACCTCTTCGGCCGTGTAGCCGGTGATTTTGCTGTAGGCCGGGTTGACAGCGATGATTTTGCTGTCGCCATCAAAGATCATCATGCCTTCGCTGCTGTCCTGGTACACCATCGAAGCCAGCCGCATCCACTCCTCGGCCTTTTTAATCTCGGCCATGTCGATGTCGATACAGTACATCTCGGGCTCTCCAAAACCATTGATCTGCATGACATGACTGGAAAAAACAGGCACCTGCTCACCTTTTTTGTTCTGCAGAATCAGTTCCGCCGCAGGGATGGCAATACCCGAAGTATGCCAGTCATCAATGGCATGGATAACTGCGCTTCGCATGGATAGCGGGATGATGAGTTCTTCCAGCTTTTTACCCAGTGCTTCCTCTTTCGAGAAGCCATAAAGTTGTTCGCTTGCGCGATTCCAGTATATGACGCGGCGTTCCCGGTCATATCCCTGAACAGCTATATTCGGGATATCCTCGAACAAGGTTCGGAATCGCTCCTCGCTTGCGCGCAACGCTGTTTCTACTTGGCGCCGCCTGGCTTCGCGGTCGAAATTATCCAGGGCAAAGCTGATATTGGAAGCCATTTCTTCCAGAAGCTGCACAATTTCTTCGTCGAATGCATCAACCTTTTCGCAATATACGGTCCAAGCCCCATATGGCTTGCCTGCTCGCTTAATCGTAAACATGGCCGAAGCCTGAATTCCGTATTTTCTGGCGAATTCTCCCCACGGTTCGGTCAATTTACTATTGGTGCAATCGCGCACGACAAAGGAGTTCCCTTTTCTATACGCAATGCCGAACGGGCTTGTGTCTCCCGGCGCACCCAGCATCGGCAGAACAGAGATTTCATCCGCGAGGCCGGCCGCTTTCCCATATTTGGCAACGGGAATGAACCGGTTGCTGGAATCGGATATGCCGACGCATGAAGCCAGCATGCCTCCGCATTCAACCGCGATCCGGCAAACAAGCGACAGCAAAGTGGATTCCGCTTCCAGATGAACAATCGCTTCATTGGTCGCGCTGAGCGTGTGGTACATGTTTGTCAGGCGCCGCTCACGCTCTTCGGCATTCTTGCGCTCCGAAATATCCCGCAGAACTCCCATGATCCGATCGCCCGACAGCAGTTGGGCATTCACCTCTCCAGGCAAGACTGACCCATCCTTGCGTACGAATTCCCATTCGGAGAGCACGGGAACGCCTCCGGCAATTTTTATAATATCTTCCGGAATGCGCCACTTTTCATGCTCAGCAATAATATCGGTGATCCTTAGTCCGAGTACCTCGGCGCGTGAATAGCCCAGCATTTCTGCACCGCGGAGATTGACGTCAACGTACCTTCCGGTCATATCAGAGATAAAAATCCCGTCCCCGGCATTGTCAAAAAGCGCGCGCACTCGCTCCTTGCTCTGCCGTAACGCAATGCGCCCTTCGCATGCGTCAATATTGCGATTCGGACAAAGATGAGCCTTGACCCGGGCCTGTACTACCAGCGGGTTGAGCGGTTTGGTGATGATATCGACTGCGCCGGCCTGCAGGCTGCGCGTCTCGCTGTCTGTATCTGTACCGTCGAGGACAAGAATAATCGGAATGTGGCTGCATGCTTCGTCCTTCCTGAGCGATGCGCACAGGTCGAATCCGCTTGTGCCCGGCATCCCGGCATTGAGCAGCATGATGTCGGGGTTCTTGTCCCGGATCAGCGACAGCAGTTCCTGCCCGCCGGCCGAATATAAGATTTCGCCCATGCCAGTCAGAATAGTGCCAAGCTGTTGGATAATCTCCGGATCGCCATCAACGATCAGCACGCGAGGCTGATTTTGAGCGGCTGAAAAAGAATGCTTACTCATCATTGTCATCGTGACATGATACCGCGGTTGAGCGCGGCGGAACACAATGGAAGATGCAGAAATTTAACGATTCAATCGTAAGGGCTGTCCTGAATAATTAGCAGCCTCATGTAAAGCGACAATTGATCGCAAGGCTGCGTTGCAGACTTACGCAATCATGCCTCTTTTAAGCATCAGCCCGATGGCGCAGGCAAAAAAATAGTCTACCGGGCCAAGGCGCGGCCCGCGCACCGCAAGCGTGCGGGAAACAGGCCAAGCAGAACCAACCGACGTAAAAAAAGCCCCATAAAGGGGCTTTTTAGAAACAACCAATTTAGCGCTATATTACAGCGGCTGAATGTTGGTTGCTTGCGGTCCTTTTTGGCCCATACCGGCGACAAAACTTACTTTTTGGCCTTCTGCCAGCGACTTAAAGCCTTCAGCCTTAACTTCGGAGAAGTGGGCGAAGAGGTCTTTACCGCTTACATCAGAAGTAATGAAGCCGAAGCCTTTTGCGTCGTTGAACCACTTAACGGTACCTGTTTCCATTTTATATTCCTTTAAAACAAAGATGAAGAATGAGCGGATGCTCGGGGTGCAAGATAATCAAGGAAGACTGCAGGGAACAATGGAGTACCACTAGAGGAGGAACAACGATGCGCTTTAATCTGTAACTTGAAAATGTTGTGCAGACAGTTATACGCACCTTACGAACGCCAGTCAATCTATTTCGAAAATATATGGGCCAAAGCAAGATTTGGCAGTCATAAAAGGGCTTGAGCGAAGAGTTCCAGCCTGTTCGACAGTGAAAATGCGCGCACATCATAAAAGCAAAAAACCAGCATTGCCGACTTCCTTAACTTTACGTGCTGAGGAGCAGAGCAACCGCTTCATGACTGTCTGCGCGAATCATAAACAATATTTATTGCCATAAATATAATCTATTAGCAATATTTCATGTCTCTAACTACAATTTCCCTTGAGCGCGTTGCTTTTGCCTTCCGCTCAGGTTGGTGAAACACGCGCTCGGCTGATTAACCGCGCGTAATGCGCCTTAAAAGGAAAAACATGTTTGCGAAAATTCTAGTTCCGACCGACGGTTCAGCATTGGGCAACATCGCCGCTTTAGAGCTTGGATTCAACCGGTCAGTGCAACAAGTTGACTGAATCGTTCAGCCGGCGTTTGGTAGTTTAAGGTTTTCCTTGGTCGCTCGTTTAGTTTTGTTGCGACCGCATTGAGCTGGGCCTGCGAGTAGTCCGAGATATTGATCCCCTTTGGGAAATACTGCCTCAATAGTCCGTTGGTATTTTCATTGCTTCCGCGTTGCCAGGGGCTGTGTGGGTCACAGAAATAAACGCTGATGTCAGTCGCCAGGGTAAAGCGCTTGTGGTCTGCCATTTCTTTACCTCGATCCCAAGTCAGAGATTGGTAGAGATCCTGTGGCAACTGGCGAGCGTTTTTGATCAAGGCATTGATGACGGTTTCGGTGTCTTTGCTGGCGACTTTCACGAGCATCACATAACGGGTATGGCGCTCAACCAGGGTGGCGATCTGGCTATTGCGGCTCCCGAACATTAAATCACCTTCCCAGTGACCGGGTACCGCTCGATCCTCCACAGTGGCCGGGCGTTCACTGATAGACACGGTGTCGGTGATTCGGCCATGGTTAGCTGTCTTCTGCGTGTGATGACGAGATCGGCGCATGACGCGAGTGCGCCGCAGATGCGCCAATAACTCCTTCTTCAGAGCGCCGCGAGCCTGGATGTAGAGACTGCGGTAAATGGTCTCGTGTGACACGTGATAACCATCACTTCCCGGATAAGTGTGCTTTAGCCAACCGGCAATCTGCTCTGGTGACCACTGCGATTGGAGTTTGCTAGCCACAGCACGCGCCAGTGTTGGATTGTCAGCCAGCTTACAGCGCTTGGGACGATGGGCGCGATCCCAGGCTGCAGAATCGGCACAACTTGCACGATAGCCTTCCTGGCCGCCATTACGATTGATTTCCCGACTGATGGTCGAGGGCGCTCGCTTGAGCAGTCCGGCAATTGAGCGGATCGAATGACCGACGGCCAGCGAACGGGATATCTCTTCACGCTCTGCCAGAGTTAACGCCAGTGGTGAACGGCGTCGCTCTGCAGGAGGTATGCCGCCCGTCTCGGCCAGAATTCGTTGGACCGATGAGTGGTTACGGTCGAACAGTTGGGCAATCTGCTGAAGGGATTCGCCTTTCTTCCAGCGTTCCCACATCATTGCCTTCTGAGTTTGGGTGTAATAAATCCTGGGTCTTTGCTTCATCCGCAACACTCCTTCTGCTTACGCAGAGTTTAATGTGTTGCATCGACCGGTTGAATCCAAGAGGGAATCAAGACAGCTGCCAAGCTGGGAGCCGAAGTTATCGGCATCAACGTGGCACGTGAATTCCAGTCTGGTTTCGGCAAGAAAAACGATGCTGTGGTGGCCGCATACGAGGCCGAAGCAAAGATTGCCAGCGAAAAGGTGCTGCAAACGCTCGAAAAGGCCGCCGCCAAGGCAGGCGTCAAGTTCACTGGCGACACACGAATCGCCAACCACACGGCGCTTGCCATCGTACATTCCGCAGACGAACACAAGTGCGACATGATATTCATCGGTTCGCACGGCTGCGCTGGATGGGATCATGTTCTCATGGGCAGCGTTTCCAACAAGGTTCTTTCCACTGCCAAAATCCCCGTACTGGTCTACCGCCTGAAGGAAGAGGAAGTGCCGGACACCGTCCCTCACTCCTATGAAAACGTCTTCCCGCCAGCCTGACCGGAACCCCTGCAAGTCAAAAGCCACGCTATGCGTGGCTTTTTTGTTAGCCTGTTGGGCAGTCCGCCAAGCGAGACCATCGGCAGACTATCGTTTCCGCTTGATTTTTTCGTAAGCAATAGACGCAAAGGCAGTTTTTCATACAAGGACAAGCTTGTTATCCAAACCAATGCAAAGGATTGGCACATCAGGAATGAAAAAGGGTCGGCATTTCTGCCAACCCTTTGATTTCCTGGTGCTGATGAGACGAATCGAACGTCCGACCTACTGATTACGAAACATTATTTAGATACATTTAATATCCGAATTGTATTTAATATCACTTACTTACATCTCATATAGGTTGCTACTCCGTAATGCTGCATGCTACCCTGAAACTCTTTTGGGTAGCAAATCAGGAGTTCTCAATATGTCAGATAAAAGGATTTTAACTGACTCTTTTCTACGTTCAATACAGCCCTCTGGCTTTCGCTTTGAGGTTTGGGATCATGGTAACCCCGGTTTTGGTATTCGTGTCGGAGTTAAGGGCGACGTGTCGTTTCAATATCTATACAGATGCGATGGAAGATCTCGTCGCTTCACAATTGGCAATTTCCCCAGCATGGGCTTACATGCGGCACGCCAGTCATACCACAAGGCAGCAATAGCAGTCTCCGAGGGACATGATCCCGCAATCGAACGAGCAAATCTACGTATGGCTGAGCGAGAATCCATAACAGTAGAAACACTGTGTTCCAGCTTTATAGAACGATACGCAAAGCTGCATAAGCGAACATGGCGGGAAGACGAACGACAACTTAATCGTGACGTGATCCCAAGTATTGGAAAGAATCTTGCAAAGAGCGTAAGTCGTAAGGACATTAACCGCCTCCTCGATGCCAAAATGGATGCCGGTTCACCTGTAGCTGCAAACCGACTTCTGGCTGTATTGAGCAAACTTTTTGGCTGGGCAGTTGAGCGCGGAGAACTCAACGAATCTCCATGCAATGGAATACGTAAACCTGCAAAGGAGAGGTCGAGAGAACGCGTGCTCCAACATTCCGAAATACTTCCTTTATGGTACGCGCTCGATACGGGGAAAGACATCGGAATGTATCCAGTCACTCGCAAGGCTTTACAGATTATGCTCTTGACCGGCCAGAGAAAGGGGGAGGTGCTTCGCATGAGATGGGAGCATCTTGAGCAAACCACTGAGGGCTGGACATGGAACATTCCTGCAGAAAATGCAAAAAACGGCAACGGACATCGAGTCCCATTGGCCGCCGAAGTCTTGACTCTGCTTGAAAGCCTGCGTCTCAGAGACCCCCTCCAAAAGGATGAACCACTCTCACCATGGTGCTTTCCAAGCCCCAAAAAAGCCAGCCAGCATATTTCCTTGACCTCGCCCGACCACGCCCTCCGCGACGAGCTGCGGCGGCCTGAGAGCTCCCTGCACGGCATCGCCAACTTCACCCCCCATGATTGCCGCCGAACTGTTGCGACGGGGCTATCTGTCCTTGGCTTTCCCCGATTGATAGTGCAAAAAGTTTTGAACCACACGGACACTAGTGTTACCTCTGTGTACGATAGATATAATTATGATAAGGAAAAACGTGAGGCCCTGATGAAATGGGCTGAAATGTTGCTTGCAGCCACTTGGCCTGCTGGTAAAGGTTATGAGGAAGACACAGGCGAGCCGTACACCGTATGGGATTTCAGCAGGGAGTGGGATCGCATGAAATTTTAACGTGGTGGAACCCGTCATGAATCACGGAAGGTATTGTCTTATTGCTTTTCTCGCTCAACTTTGAAGCTCTTAAGTTATATGTTGATGAATCAGCGTGAAAGTTTTTACTAAAAATTTATTGTTTATGCGTGAGACTATCCAATAGTACTAGCGCACTATTTCCCCCATGCGGAAGCATACGGAGCCTGCTCTGTACATATAAACATTCGCCTTAGAGTCCGGCATCACCCAGAATCTCCGAGGGCTTGCATTTCATTGCTTCCGCTATTCGAACTATGTTGAGCAAAGTTACGTTGCGCTCCCCGCGTTCTATTTTCCCCATGTGGGAGCGATCAATCCCTGCGTAGTCAGCAAGGGCTTCCTGAGATATTTTCAATATCTTTCGCCGCAATCGAACCGACTCCCCGAAGAGAACGAGTCGTTTATCTTTATCTTGTTTTGCGGAAACTCTTGGCATAACGCCAATGTTCGCGTTATGATGATCTTAAGACCACGGCATTTACGACTCATTTGCATTCTTGCTTGACCTGCATGGCTATCAGCGCTGACAGTTCTGCTATGTCACTCTTCTTTAGTCAAATTCGGCCACTTCAAAACTTTAACTAAAATGCCTCCCCTCTAAGGGCAATTATGCTAAATATTTCCCAGAAGAAGAGGCTAATAATAGTAGCCATTATTCCTTTAATTATTATTGGTTTATGGTTTTCCGATCAATATAGATTTTTCGTGCCATCAATTCACTACAATGCGCTCTGTACGAAAAGCGGCGACTGCTCTTCTTTCTCTCCTGATACAGATTTCATTTTTGAAAATCTCCGTTCCGGGGGCATATATTTGGACAGTTTCGGAGGCGCTAGGTTGATAGGTGGAATCAACGAACGCATAATTTTCCCCACTTCAAGCATCATGAGGACCTTGGCTGTCCCGCAGAATGCAATGGCAGAAGACGGGGTATGTAAACTAATCTATTTAGAAAAGGGCCTCATTAATAGTAAGTCTGAGAAAGTTGCGCCTTCTGACAGCTTTATGTTGATTTGTGGTGGTTACTCCCAAGAGGGATTTAGATTTGCAATTCAAGGAGTGCATGATGGATTTGTGTCTGCAATACGAAATAATTCTGAACTACGAGGTAAGTTTCATGAGCAAAAAAATCTTATTAATAGTAAGCAGACGTGGGCTGCTATAGCGCTGTTCCTTGCTCCATTCATCATTTTCTTTGGTATATGGGCCTTCATTTCTATATTGATTGGCTTGTTCCGATTTGTAAGGTATGGTCGGAAACCTTGACGCTGTTTTACAGATTTAGTGAAGTTTAAGAGAGAATAAATGAATAAAATCTTAATTATTATTTGCGCTGCAATTCTTGTAGGGTGCGCATCGAGTGGCCCAATACCAATGGGCAAGGACACCTATTTGATTACCAAACAAAGTGCGGGAGGGATGTTCGTCTCTGCCAGTAGTGTTAAAGTTCAGATTCTTAAAGAAGCTTATGCATTCTGTAGTTCACAGAATAAAGTCTTCCAAATAGTACGCACTAACGAGTTAGGAGCAATTCCCGGTCGTTTGCCGTCAGCAGAGGTACAGTTCATGTGCCTTAATGAGGGGGACTCAGAAATTAATCGTCCAAAAATGCGTGGAGACTCCAATATAATTATCGAAACACGCGCCCGATAATAACGCCCAAATTGAGTACCTATACTACCTAACCCTTCTGTGCGAAGGGTTTTCTATTTATGGAAGACACGTCAACCTAAATGGATGGGATTATTTTGCGGCAAATCTTGCCATACAATTTATAGTCACATTTTAAGCTCAAATGTTGTACCTTGTGACCTAGCTGCAACACAGCCTTCACAGCTGGATCAGAAGATACTTTACGCTATTTATGAGCTGGCTCATAATGTAAACATTATCTTATGAGCCAACGGAGACTTCAGCATGACCCACATCGCCTACTACCGTGTTTCGACTAATGACCAGAGCATTGCTGCCCAGCGTGCCGCAATGTCTCAGGAACGCAAGTTCAACAGAGAGTTCAAAGATGAAGGTGTATCCGGTGCAGTTCTTGCCGCGGATAGGCCAGGATTTCGTGCTCTGCTTGATTACATCAGGGACGGAGACACTCTTTATGTGTACGCTGTAGATCGTCTAGGGAGAGATGCGCTGGACGTGCAGAGCACTATCCGCGCTTTGTTATCTAAGGGTGTAACCGTGAATATACGAGGGCTAGGCCCGATAGCCAAGGGCGCGGGGGAATTGATTATCGCTGTTCTAGCTCAGGTAGCTGATATGGAGCGCCAGCGCATCATCGAACGCACAGCAAATGGAAGGGAAATAGCTCGAGCATCCCTTGCAGCGACTGGAAAGACCCACAGAGGAAAGGGGAGTCTTGGAAGACCAACCAAGACCGACGCAAATGCTGTAAGGGCGTGGCGTTCCGAGAACAGCAGCAGCATTCGAGACACAGCCCAACACTTCAATTTATCTGGCTCCACTGTTAAAAGATATTGCTCTGCGATTTGAATACAGCCCCGCCACGAGGTTTATTTTGGATGGGCGACACGGAATGCCACCTATTTCGCTTGAGATGCTCGTGGGGCGTTAAATCGGCCTTGCTATTGGAACTCAAAATCCTCCTCATGACGTCCATTATTTGCGGTCGCACATCAATGAAGGTAAGAGAGCGAAATAGTCTGAAATTCGTAATAAATAGAAATGACCTGCTCTGCCGCGCTCAACCATTAGTGTAAAGGAATTCAAAGAGGCTGTACCAGCAGCTTAGACTACTCTGAATTACGATAACCCCAAAGCCCGCCTTGAGCGGGTTTTTGCATTTTGAGATTGATATGAGTAAATATGGAAGTTAATGAGATTCTAGTTACTGAGGCAATGAAAGAAGTACTTAAAGGAGCCTCGGAAGGAAAAATGGCAAACCGATATGGACTTGATGTTTATAACGAGGCAATGAAGCGGCTCGCAGTTGAACGTGGCACTCACATGACTCTTCAGCAATTGTATGCAAAACAAGAGGCCGAGAGGCGCGCGTATTTCCGCGAACGAACCTCTCAAGGGGTGAAGTCACAGCGCGCCAGTCAACAAGACCACAATGCCATTGTGGACAGTATTTTGCGTAGTATAAATGATGGCATTAAGCCTGATGTGCTTGCTCTACTGAGAGCGTACGGCGACGCAAATGACCGCGACCTAGTTTGGGTCAAGCGCATAGCTTCGCAGACTCACAACAAAAAGATGGGAAAGACTCTTCAACTTCATAAGAGCCACCCCGTTATCCAAGAATTGAAGGATGCGCGTATGTTCACCCAAACCCATAAGGGTGCCATTCAACGAAGCACTTACAGCGGGCTTGCAGAATTGCTGTTCAGCGGATCACAGAATGTACGAAAGCAACGACACATGGAGCGAGAAATTGAAGAGTTACGAGAGATGATAGCTAGACTAAAAGCTGACGTTGCCAAAATGCATGCTCGTGTAGACGATTCGGAATACTGGAAGGTAAAAACTAAAGAAATGCACGTTGAGGGCATGTCATGCGGAAAGATCGCCGAGAGATTAGGTAAAGCTAAATCAACGATAAATGATTACATAAGAACCTTGGTTAAAGCTGGCATACTTCTCCCGAGAACAAGACAAGTCTTGACGAAGGGTTATTACCCTTAAGGAAGAGAAGTTGCGGAAATATCGTCCGGTGCCGGACGACTGGTAACCTTCTGAAAATATATACCCGTCAAATCACTTAGAGGAGCGCTTTATTTCTTAGCTCGTTTTTTGTCAAGAGAGGACTTCTTTGCTTCTGTTAACAATATTTCTAGTTTCTCAATTTTTTCCATACATGCCTGAAGGTCAACCGTATCACCAAGGAAGCTAATTGATAGACTTACAGGATCAAAGCGCCTCAGAACTACCGGGTGCTCAGGTAACTCTCGTGAAATATGAAACTGGCAAATGTATTCCTCAGGATGGTCATGAATGATCTTGTCCAATCGTTCATCTGCATGTTCAAAGTGGTTGCGAACGGTGGTCGAATTTAGGCTTGGAAATTCATCAATACCAATCTTTGTCCTCAACTTGGATGCTCTAACTGATGCTCTATAAGAAGTGTCTGCATTTTTGGATTTTCGAAAGAATAATAATTTCGCAATCATGCTGGTTGCACTTAGAAATAAAGTGCAATCAGCAACCACCTTAAATGCCTCGTCTGAATCAAAAAATATGGCACTTTGCTGCTTGTTGATTTCGGCACGAGAATAATCTACCAAACGCCTATATGCGCTCTTCGCTAACTCACACTGAGTAGTTAACTCCATTAGGAAAAAATATTCTGTATGGCCAGTAATATTCTTGATGGCAAGTGAAAACATAAATCTCCAATCGCAGGACTTATCAGGCATATAAAAAGCCCCC
>Ga0366773_1045_pt1 | contig 18939 bp, 22 predicted proteins | sample BONcelHN113001D8_FD_207071 | JGI IMG/M metagenome (GOLD analysis project Ga0366773, IMG submission 207071) | Enriched cells from coal bed in the Powder River Basin, Montana, United States - BONCAT cells N11 rep2 HSBNCT.N11.300.1.D8 ...
CGGTGATTCGGGCGCTGGAAAGCGTCTCCAATGCCCTGGTGGTCGCGCAGTCGCAGCAGCAACAAAAGCGGATCAACGACCGGGCGCTGGTGACGGCCGGCAAGGCGCGCCTGCTGGCGGCGCGCAGTTTTTCTGCGGGCATGACCGATTTTCTCGTCTTGCTGAATGGTGAAGTGGCCTTGCTGCGCCAGCAGCAGGAACGTGCCCGGATCAACGCGCGGCTGCTGAAAAGTCACGCCGGATTGATGGTCGCGCTGGGAGGCGGCTATGTGCCGGAACAAACTGACGCAAAACCGCGCGAGCGCGCGCTTCGGGACCATAGGGAGACTACACAGCCATGAGTGCTTTTGATAACACCTCCGCACGCATCTCCCGCTGCAGCGAGCGCATGCCAGGTCATCCCCAGCAACTCGTCATCATCAGCCGCCTCGCCTATCACATACAGAAGCGCAAGCAGGATCGGCTTGGCGCGGCAATGAAGCAATACGGGCTGACGACGGTCGGTTATACGGCACTGATGGTGCTCTACGGTTCGGAGGACGAGACGCAGCGGGCCTCGGACCTGAGCGAAGCGTGTGCCGAAAAGCCGGCCAACCTGACGCGCATCTGCAACGATTTGGAGCAGCAGGGATTGATCCAGCGCCGCTTCGGTACCGAAGACCGGCGCAGCGTTTCGATTTCGCTGACGCCTGCAGGTCGCAAGCGCGTCGAGCAAACCGCACCGGAATACTGGGCAATCCTGCAGCAAACCTATGCCGGCATCAGCGAGCACGACCTGTGCGCGCATGAAGCGCTGCTCAAGCGCCAGCTCGCGAATCTCGAAGCACTTCCGTCCCCATGAGCGGGACACCGTCGCCTGATGGCAAACCGGGCCATGATCGCTTAACACTGCATGCCGTTGCGCAGGACTGGATAGTCAACGAAGGCGAACGCTGGATCTTCGTCGTTAAGACCTTGGTTGCCGCTTTTCTGGCATTGTGGATTTCTTTCCTGATGGGCTTAGACTCGCCGCGCAGCGCAATGATCACGGTTTTTATCATCGCACTGCCCAGCAGCGGTATGGCCTTGGAGAAGGGCATTTACCGGCTGATTGGCACGCTGATTGGTTGCGCCGCCGCGCTGGCCATTGTCGGTCTTTTTCCGCAGCAGCCGCTGTTGCTGTTCCTCGCGCTTGCAATGTGGGTGGGTCTGTGCACGGGTGGCTCGACGCTGATGCGTAACGCGCGTTCGTATGGATTCGTGCTGGCCGGATATACCGCCTGCATGATCGCGCTGCCGGCGATTGATGCACCGATGGAAGTGTTTAACCTCGCCATCGCGCGCGTTACCGAGATTTCGCTTGGCATCCTGTGCGCGGCGCTCATCAATGACGCGATTTTTCCCAAGCACCAGAGCGAACAGCTGGTAAAGATCGTACATGCGCTTTATCGCAATTTTTCCCAGCTTTGCCATGACGCGATGCAGGGACGGCTCGATGACGAACAGCTCGACCAATTGCATTTGCAGTTTGCCAGCGAAGTCGCGGCGCTTGAGTCCAACCGTGCTGCCGCCTTGTTCGAGGCGGGCGACACGCGCACCCGCAGCCAGCAGATCCATGCATTCAGTGCGGCGGCGATGGTGGCGCTCACCACGTTTCACACCTTGCATCAGTTGATGCAACGCGTGCGACAGCGTGGCGATCGGCTCGTGCCGCAGCTGATCACGCCGGTATTCCACACCTTTTCCCACGCTTTGCTGATCGGGGATTTACCCGCGCGTAGCGCGCTGGAGGCCGCGACCACCCGGGAAAGACTGCAGGACTTGGGTCGGCGCTTGCCCGCTCTCGTGACGGAAGTACGACGGGACTTCCAGCGCCACCAGGGGTCGGGCTTACAACAACTTGACCTCGACACCGCGCTGGAGTTGATTCAGCGTTTTCAGGATGAATTCACCCATCTGGTGACCATATACAACGAGTTGCCGGGGCATTCGACGGCGAGGCCGCGCAAAATGTCGGCGGCCACGCTGTCGTACAGTTCGAAGACGCCGCCGATGATCGCGGTTGCGGCTGGCTTGCGCGCATCAGCTGCGCTGCTGATCCTGGCGCTTGCATGGTATGGCCTGAACTGGCCCAGCGCTGCCGACGCCGTGGTCCTGACTGTGATGTTCTGCGCGCTGGCGTCGCTGTCGTCCGAGCCGGGGCATACGATACGGAGAATGACGCAAGGCTTTGGGCTGGCCATCCCTTGGGCTTTCGTCTGCGCATTCCATATTCTTAACCACGTCGAGGGCTATTTAATGCTGACGCTATCGATGGTGCCGTTCTTCGCGGTCAGTGTATATGCCACCACATGGCGCGGCGCAACCGGTATTGGCACCGGATTCAGCTGGATGTTCGCGCAAATCATTTCGCCGGAAAACCTGATGGGCTTCAACGTCGTGAACTTTTTCAACGACAGCATTGCACAGATTGTCGGCCTGCTGCTTGCCTTGCTGATGTTTGCGCTGATCCTGCCCGAACACCGGCAGGGCTCACGGCGCCATATCGCCGAAGCCATGTGGCGCGAAACCCTGCGGATATGCGTCAGCGAGCGGCCGCATCTGCGCCACCATTTCGAAAGCCGCATGCGCGACCTGCTGAACCAGTTGAACATGGGCATGCGCGGCCTGCCGGACACGGCGACCCGCGCGACACTGAATCAGGCCATCACGCTGCTCGAACTGGGCCATGCCATCCTCGGCCTGCGTACGCTGAACCATCAATGGGACGCCGCGCACGTCGCACGCCAGGCGCAGAGCTCGGCGATCGTAGCGCTGGCTGCCTACTTCCGGCAGCCGCTGCCGCAGCGGCATGCCGACACGGTGCGCGCGATTGCCGCAACCGCTGACGTGCTGCGCGCGCTGCAGGTGGACACCGGCAACTCGCTACCGCAGGCCGCTGCATTGCGCCGCGCGTTGACCGACCTGCATCTGATCAATACCTCGCTGCTGGACCCGGTGTTGCAAGCGGGCGCCGGGCAAGCGGGCGCCGGGCGAGCGGGCGTGTCGGAAGGAGCGCCGTCCCATGCCACGTGAAATCGCATTGTTTGGCATCCTGGTGCCGTCGCTGCTGATCGTTTTTCTGCTCAGCGGGGTGTTGCAGGTCGGGGTCGACTGGTTGTGCGGGCACTTCGGCGTGTATCGCCGCGTGTGGCACCCGGCATTGTTCCGGGTGTGCCTGCTGGTCTGTATCCTTGGCGCGCTTGCGCTGCTGCTTTATTGATAGGAGCGCTGCATGCGCACGTCGGTTTTTTTTCGTTATCTCATCACTGCGATCCTGTTGCTGGCAGCGGTGTTGTTCGGCATGTACCTGTGGCACGACAACATGGAGGCGCCGTGGACGCGCGACGGTCGCGTGCGTGCGGATATCGTTCGCGTTGCGCCGGACGTGGCCGGCATCGTCACCAGCGTCGCTGTGCACGACAACGCCTTCGTGCACAAGGGCGACGTGCTGTTTTCGGTCGACAAGAGCCGCTACCGCCAGGCACTGGCGCAGGCACTGGCAACGCTGGCTGCGCAGCAGTCAGAAAAGATCATGCGTGCGCGTGAAGCCGCGCGGCGCAACGGCCTTGACGCCTCCGTCGTCACCAGTGAGAACCGCGAGAATGCCGCGTCGGCAGCGGCAGTCGCAGCAGCACGCTACCAGGCCGCCGCGGCGGCACGCGATACCGCTGCGCTGAACCTGCAACGCACCACCGTACGTTCACCGGTGGATGGATATGTGAGCAACCTGAATGTGCACGAAGGCGACTTCGCCGCCGCCGGCGCCGCGCTGCTGGCGGTTATCGACAGCCGGTCGTTCTATGTGAGCGGGTATTTTGAAGAAACCAAGCTGCCGTATCTCGCGCTCAATGATCCGGTGGAAATCAGGTTGCTCGATGGCGGCCCGGCACTGCGCGGGCATATCGAGAGCATTTCGCGCGGTATCACGGACCGCGACGCCGCGACTGGCAAGGAACTCCTGGCCGATGTCAATCCCACGTTCAACTGGGTGCGGCTGGCGCAACGGATTCCAGTGCGCATCCGGATCGACAGGCTGCCCGCCGATCATGGCCTGATCGCGGGGATGACCTGCACTGTGATCGTGCAGCCGGAGACACAACGACGCCGATAAGCCGGGCGGTCAGGACCTGCCGCTGCGCGCGAGCTCAGCTTTCAGGCGCTCGATCTGATCCAGCAGTTCCAGCGCCAGCGCGATGCCCTGGGTATTGACTTCCAGGTCCTGCGCCAACCGGTTGGCGACGCGCGCGCGCCGCAGGGCGGCCCCACTAAAACGCCATTCCTGCGGCTGCTGTCCTGACGCTTCGAGCACGCCTTCGGCCACGAGCTCCTGGAGCAAATCCTCGGAACCGCGGCAGGCGTGGCATAGCTCGACCAGGGTCAAGGACGTGTCGTCGTCGATCAGCTGGCTTTCCGAATAAATCACTGTCTTGCTTAACATGGCGTCCTCATCAGCGTCCGCGGGGATGAAAATCGAAGGCCTGCCGCAGCGCGCGGTAGGCTTCTTTCTGCTGCTCGGTGTCCGCACGCGGCAGGGCAATCGCCAGCACCACGTAGAGGTCGCCCGGTTCCTTGCCTGGCAAACCTTTTCCTTTCAGCCGCAGCTTGCGCCCGGCTGCCGAATTGGGCGGCACCGTCAGTTCGACCGAACCCTCGGGCAGCGGTACGGAAACCGATGCGCCGAGCGCCGCTTCCCATGGCGCCAGCGGCACGTCCACATACACATCGCGACCGTCGACGCGATAGCGCGGATGCGGCCGGAATTCGATTTCCAGATACAGGTCGCCCGCCTTGCCGCCACCGACGCCGGGACCGCCTTGCCCGCTCAGACGCAGTGTCTGGCCGGCGCGGATGCCTTTTGGAATATTGACGCGCAAGGTCTTTTCGCGCTGAACGATGCGACCGTTTTCATCTGCTTCCGGCAGGCGTAGCGTGATCGTGCGCTCGGCGCCACGGTAAGCGTCTTCCAGATCCACCTGCACCTTGGCATGGTGGTTTTCGCCATGCGCCTGCGGGTTGCGCTTGCCGGCGCTGTGGCCCCAGCCCGCATGATGGCCGAACATCTGTTCGAAGAAGTCGCCAAAGTCCATGCCTTCGAAACCAGCACCATTGCCCGCGCTCTGGCGGAACTGGAAATCTCCGGCATCGGGTGGCGGCTGGAAGTCCTGCCCGTTGCGCCAGTTGGCGCCGAGACGGTCATACGACGCGCGCGACTCGGGGTCCTTCAGCACTTTATAGGCTTCGCCCATTTCCTTGAAACGGGCCTCGGCGTCCGCTTCCTTGCTGACATCGGGATGGTATTTTCGCGCCAGTTTCCGATAGGCGCCCTTGATCTGGTCGGCAGTGGCGTCGCGCGGCACGCCCAGAATTTCGTAGTAGTCCTTGTATTTCATGTGTTGGCCGGTAAAGAGGTTCTGATTAGTTCAACTATGCCGCCGAATTGACGATTTTCAACGGTTGGACCGGCGTGCTGCCGGGATGTTCGGCCGCAGGTCATACCGTGGTGCCGAACAGCCGGCCGACACCGATCGTGACGGCCATCGCCAGCGCGCCCCAGCATCCCACACGCAGCGCCGCCCGCAGCACGGGCGCACTGCCGGCATGCGCAGCGATCGCGCCGAGGCCGACCAGAAAGACGAGCGACGTCACCGCGATCAGCGGCGCCACCAGGTCCGGCGGCGATACCAGGGCGATCAACAGCGGCAAGGCTGCACCGCTGGAAAAAGTCAGCGCCGAGGTGATCGCAGCCTGCACCGGCCGTGCTGCCATTTGCTCGTCGATGCCCAGTTCGTCGCGTGCATGGGCCCCCAGCGCATCGTGCGCCATCAACTCGTCCGCGACGCGGCTGGCCAGTTCAGGCGAGACGCCGCGGGCCATGTAGATTGCGCTGAGTTCGCGCTGTTCCGCAGCCGGATCCTGGGCCAGTTCTTCACGCTCGCGGCTGAGGTCCGCCTGTTCCGTATCGGACTGCGAGCTGACGGATACATATTCGCCGGCAGCCATCGACATTGCCCCGGCCACCAGTGCCGCGACCCCGGTCAGCAGCAATTCATGGTGGCCCACGCGCGCCGCCGCGACGCCCAGCATCAGGCAGGCAGTCGAGACAATGCCGTCATTCGCCCCCAGCACGGCCGCGCGCAGCCAGCCTATGCGATCGTTACGGTGACGTTCGGGATGTTGGATTCTGCTTCGCATCGATGAAGGCACGATTGTTGATCAGCTTGTACTGTAGCATCGTGCCTGCCTTTGGCGGCGTTCCCGCGCGCAGATTGAACGGGCGGTCGCCACTGGCAGTCGAAAAAGCTGCCGCTGCGCGCGGCAGGCAGATAAAGACAGGAACGGGGGGGCAGGATGCGGAAATGGCAGAAGGCCATGCTGTGGGGAGCCGCGAGCCTTGCGTTGTTGCTGGCCGCGGGCTATCTGGCACTCGGATCGCTCGCTGACGGAAGCCGGCTCAAAGCCATCGCGCATGACAGGGTAAAGCAGACCTGGGGCCGCGAATTGCAGGTCGAATCGCTCGCATGGAGCCTGTTTCCTTCTCCGCGACTGCATGCGCGCGGGGTGACCGTTTCCAACGCACCGTGGGCAACCGACAAGCACTTCATGGAAATCAGTGCGGTCGATGCGCGCCTTGCGCTATGGCCGCTGTTGGCAGGCAAGGCGGTAGTCGAGCGGCTTGATGTCGAAGGCTGGCGCACCAATCTCGAAATTGCTGCGGACGGCCGCCGCAATTGGGATCTGCCGGAGGTCGGCAACGACGACAGCACTGCGCAACGCCTGCCGCATACCTTGCAGCAACTTCAATTGACCGCCATGCGCGTCAGCGACGGGCAGGTTCTTTTCCGGCAGCGCGGCGAGCCCCCCAGCAACTGGGGCATCGGCAAGTTCAAGGCGAACGCTGACGCGCACCTGCGCAATGTCTCGCTTAGCGCGGAACTCGAACGCGACGGGCACGCCTTGTCAGTCAACGGCCGGTTCGACGACTTATCCGGCATCGGCAAACCGCAGGCACATACGGAGGGGCGGCTGGCACTGCAGGCCGGCGATGCCAGCGCCGTGATCCAGGGCAGCCTGCCGCTGGCGCCGTCGTCGCAGGATTTCGATGTGAGGCTCGCAATCGACGCGCCGTCGCTGAAGGAAACGTTTGGTTTCTTTGCCGTGCAACACGGGCTGCCGGCAGCGCTCAAGCTCGATTTGCACGCAAAGGGAACCGGCGAGGTGATCACGGTGGATGACGCCAGCCTCCAACTGGGCAAGATGCACACGAGCGGCGCGGGCACCTGGCGACGCGACAAAACCACGCCATCCTTTACCGTCGAACTCAGGGCCGATCGTTTCGACATGGTGCAGACGCCGCTGGATGCCGGCCAACCGCCGTTGGCGCGCAAGCCCGAAGGCGAACTGTTTTATGACAATCCCTTGCCCTGGAACCTATTGCGCGCGCTGGACGGTAGGCGCGGCAAGGCGGAGGTGCGTATCGACGCGTTGCGTCTACGCTCGGGCGTCACGGTGAACGATGCGACGGCCGTGGCGGCGATGGATGATGGCCGTCTTTCCGTCACGCACTTCGGCGGCACGCTGCTGGGTGGAACGGCGCAGGGCGATCTCGTCATGCACGCCCGCGATCAATCCGTTCACCTGAATCTGCACTTGCACGGCACGCAGCTTGGCCAATGGTTCAGGCAGAGCGGCAAGAAGGCCGACATCGCAGGCGGCGCGCTCGAGGTTGATGCCAGCTTCGACAGCCGGGGGAACACCATGAAAGAGCTGGCGGCCGGTATCAGCGGACCGATGAACGTGCGCGTCGGGCCGACCAAGATCCGATCCGAGAACGCAGGGCGCGCGGAATTCTGGATGAACGGGCTGTTCTCGGCGCGCGACGCAGACGAGATCGACCTGAACTGTGCCAGCCTGCGTTTGCCGTTTCGTGCGGGCGTTGCCCGCGGCAGCGGCATTGCGGGCGCGCGCAGTGAAGCGAGCCAGTTGCTCACCAGCGGCACCGTCGACATGCGGCGGCAGGAAGTCGATTTGCACGGCAAGGTGCGGGCACGCTCTGGCATCAATCTCGGCATTTCGACCTTCACAGGCGACGTCAAGATTGTCGGCAGGATTGCCAAGCCGCAGTTGAGCCTGGACCAAGCAGGACTGGGCGGCGCGCTGGCGAGGATAGGGGCGGCGATTGTCACCGGAGGCATCAGCATTATTGCGACCTCGATCTGGGACGGCGCCAATCCCGCGTCAGACCCGTGCCAGGTGGTGTTCTCCGCAAAGGCCAGAAACGCGCCGGCCGCCATGAAGCCGTAACGCGACGCGACCGGGGTGCCGCCGCTTCATCGTCATCTAAGGCAAGACCCGTTATGATGACGCACTTCTTTTTTTCGGGATCGCTGCATGGCAACGGTGGAATCAATCGTCAACCGCCAGAAGGATGGCGCGCAATTTGTTATCTCGGCGCGGATGCTGCGCCTGACACCGGAAGAGTTTGATGCGCTGGTGCGGGCATGGCTTGTAGACGGGCCACCAGGCTTCGTTCTGGTCGGCGTCCCGCACCGCACCGTGGTGGACGGCGCGTTTTTCATCGACCGGATTACCGCGGCAAAAAGCACCGCATGATCGAGAACCGACCGGTTCGACGCCAACGCAAGAATTGCCATCGGATGGAATCCGCCCTCGATGCGCGGGTCCAACCGGTTACAATCCCGTCAACTTTTTAACGGCTGACCATCGTGATCAATCGACTCCCCGTACTGCCGCAGTACCTGCTGCCGAAGAGAGCGCTGACCCGGTTTGCGGGGAGGGTGGCGGGCGCCAAAGCCGGCAACCTGACGACCGGCCTGATTCGCTGGTTCGTACGCAAGTACGGGGTGAATATGGATGAGGCAGCCAACCCGGACATCACGAGCTACGCCAGCTTCAACGAATTTTTCACGCGGGCGCTGGGCGAGGGCGCGCGGCCGCTGGCCGATGCAGATTTCATTTGCCCGGTGGATGGCGCGATCAGCCAGTTCGGCACGATTGAAAAAGATCAGATCATCCAGGCCAAGGAACATCATTACACCACGACCGCACTGGTCGGCGGCGATCCCGAACTGGCGAAACGTTTTGAGCACGGCGCCTTTGCCACACTGTATTTAAGCCCGCGCGACTACCACCGCATTCACATGCCGTGCGACGGCCGCCTGGTGCGCATGATTTACGTGCCGGGAGACCTGTTCTCCGTCAACCCGAGTACGGCGCGCGGTGTGCCCAACCTGTTCGCGCGCAACGAGCGCGTGGTGTGCCTGTTTGAGAGCCGCCACGGGCCGTTCATCCTGACGCTGGTCGGCGCAACCATTGTCGGCAGCATCGCCACCGTGTGGCATGGCGTGGTGAACGCGTCGCGCTACAACAATCTGCGCGAGTGGCACTACCACGATCAGCAGATCGAGTTGAAGAAGGGCGACGAGATGGGGCGCTTTCTACTCGGCTCGACCGTGGTCATGCTGTTTCCCCAGGGCGCACTTGATTTCAACCCCGAATGGCTGGCGACGCGTGCGGTCCGTTTCGGCGAAGCGATGGGCACGCACACAGGCCGCTAGTGGACGCCCTTGTCGGAAGGGCCGGGGCGGCCTGGTTTTGAGCGTGCCTGATAGTTGGGGTCGTCTTTCAACTCGGGATCGACGGCGTCCTCGTCCTTCATTTTCGGATTGTTGACCTTGCGCACCTCTTGCTCGGTTTCACGTTCTCCGGCGCCTTTTTGGCCGCTGCCGATATCCGCTTCATGCATCAGATGACCTTCTTGACGTGACATAGTGTGCTCCTTGTGAGTGGTTCGCGGTTGGACCGCCGATCAAGACAAAAATTCGGCGTATCGTGAAATTGCCTGCCGTCACCACCACTGATGCGTCAAACTGTGCGCCTGGACGCCTGGTATGCTGCACGCGCATCCTCCTAAAGAGAAAATAAATGGCTTACTTGCTCGACCTGATCAGGGAATGCGGGTTACTGTCCGTGTTCGGCAACGTGCCGGTGGAACAGACGGGTGCGCCGGTGCCCGCGCATCCGACACGGGCGGCATCGACGCCGCGGGTTGCGGCGGGCCAGGCAACCGATGAATAATGGCGCACGCCGACTTCCGCCTGCTTCTTGCCCATGCTGATTCTTTTCCTCAAGGCCGCGTTTCTGATTCCGGTGACGCTGCTGCCTATCCTCGATCCGTTTGGCAATGTGCCGGTGTTTGCCAACCTCGCGCGACACATGAGTCGCGACGCCGAAACCAGACTGGCGCGGCAGGTCGCGCTGAATTGCTGGTTCATGCTGCTGGGCGCGATGTTCATCGGCTCCCATGTGCTGATGTTCTTTGGCATTTCGTTGCCGATTGTCCGTATTGGCGGCGGCATCCTGGTCGCGGCGACCGGCTGGCGGCTGCTGCATGACGAAGGGCAGAATGCCATTCGTGCCGAGGTCGCCACCAATCAGGACGAGGTGTGGTCGGAAGAAGACTTCAAGATGCGCAGTTTTTATCCGATCAGTTTTCCGCTAACGGTCGGACCCGGTTCCATCGCGGCATCCATCACGCTCGGCGCCAACACGCCGACGCGCATCGTCGACTGGGTCATCTCGTTTGGCAGTGCCGCGCTCGGCGTGGCCCTCACCGCGCTCGTTATCTACCTGTGCTATCGCTACGCGAACCGCTTTGTCGCGCTGCTCGGCAGTCTTGGCACCATGGTATTGCTGCGACTGTCGGCGTTCATCCTGATGTGCATTGGCATCGAAATCCTGTGGCATGGCATCGTCGATCTGCTGCACGAAGCGGGTGTGGCGATCGGCTAGATGAGGCGTCCATGTCTTGCGGCCATTCGGCTTGCCAGAAGGCATGTTCCCGCAGCAGCCGGCCGCACATCGCTTCAATGAAAATCCGGTAGTCGTTTTCCCGCCTTCCGGCATGGCGACTTTACCTGCCGTCATCTGCTGTTCGAACGCCATATGGATGGCGTGCATGGCATTTCGAAGCCGGCGAGCCCCGGGAAAACGGTGAATTCAGACGGGAACGCCAGAAGCGGCGCTGCGGAGGAGGCGGATGGCAGGGGCGGGCCGCGGTTCATTGCCCTCGGGGCTGCATGAAAGTCACGCACGCATTGCTGCAAGCAGCACGGAAATACCCGACACCAGCAACAGCGCATCGAGCAACCGCTGGAAGGCTGGATCGCTCAGCCTCAGCATCACCACCTTGCCGAGGAAGGTGCCGCCCATCAGCGACGAGCCGACCAGCAATCCCTTGATCAGCACGGACGGCGGCAACGCGCCGAACTCACCGAAAGTCAGCACCTTGCTCACATACAGCAGCAGCGAGCTGGCCGCCTCGGTCGAGATGAACGCTCCCTTCAGGAGCCTATAGGCCAAAAACGTCGGCACGCTGAGCGGCCGGTCGATAGCACGAGGCCCGTCAGGAAGCCGATCGCGGCGCCGGCAATGGACAGCTGCCACAGCCGCAGGCGGTTTCGATGCGTGGCCAGCCAGTGGCGTAGCGGGATCATGCCGATGAAGAAAATGCCCAGGCAAACATCGATCACGTGAGCGGGCAGGGTCAGTAAGGTGCGTGCGCCAAGGGCGGCGGCGGGCATGCCCGTGACCGCGTAAGCCGCCACCGCGCGCCACTCCACTTGCTTCCACCAGACAAGAACGCGCGACAGGTTGGCCATCACAGCGGCAAGCGCCATGATTGGCACTGCCTGCTTGGGGCCGAAGGTATAGACGAGGATGGGTAACAGGATGATGGAAGAGCCAGTGCCGATGACACCGCCGATGAGGCCGGCAGCCAGCCCTGCAAGCAACACGAACAGGTAGGAAAACATGGTCTCTTTATGGAAATATGCGGCGTTGGGCCATGCGTCCCTCGCACCGCAAATCCTGCGGCAGGATACACTGGCATTCTTCAGCGAGAAGCCATGACCATAGCAGACAACAAAAAAGCGTTTCATGATTACGCGATCGAGGATCGATACGAGGCCGGTGTGATGTTGCAGGGCTGGGAGGTCAAGGCGATCCGGGCCGGACGCGTGCAACTGAAGGAGGCCTACGTCGTTGCACGCAACGACGAAATATTCCTGTTCGGTGCGCACGTCAGTTCGCTCAGCAGCACCTCGTCGTTCAGTCATCCCGAAGCACGGCGTACGCGCAAGCTGCTGTTGCACGCCGCACAAATCAAGAAGCTGCTGGGCAAGGTCCAGCAGGCCGGCTGCACCATGGTGCCGCTAAACCTGCACTGGAAAAAAGGCCGGGTGAAATGCGACATCGCGCTGGCCAGGGGCAAGAAGGAATACGACAAGCGCGATGCGGAGCGGGAACGCGACTGGAACCGCGAGCACCAGCGCATCATGAAAATCCATCGACGCTAGCGCGACCACAGTCAATGAACGAACAATCCGGGCGGCCGGACCCGCAAGAAGTGTCCGCCATCACGTTGCAGCATTACAGCGATCGCGCGCAGTCGTTCTGGAACGGTACGCGCGAACATGACGTCAGCCAGAACATCGCCTGCCTGTTACGGCATATCGAATCCGCGCCACCGTTTGCGATCCTTGATCTCGGCTGCGGCCCCGGGCGCGACCTGAAGACATTTTCGGATTTGGGCCATGCCGCAGTCGGCCTGGACGGCTCGGATGTATTCGCGCAAATGGCGCGCGACCATGCCGGTTGCGAAGTGTGGCGACAGGATTTCCTGCAGCTGCACCTGCCCGCGATGCGCTTCGACGGCATCTTTGCCAATGCTTCACTGTTCCACGTGCCGGGCGCCGACCTGCCGCGCGTACTTAAGCAGTTACACGCCGCGCTCAAGCGGCGCGGCGTGTTGTTTTCGTCGAATCCTCGCGGCGGCGGCCAGGAAGGGTGGCACCACGGCCGCTATGGGGTCTACCACGAACTGCCGGCGTGGGGACGCTTCATGAGCGACGCCGGATTCGTCGAGCTGGAGCATTACTATCGGCCGACCGGCGCGCCGCCGGAACAGCAGGCGTGGCTCGCCTCGGCTTGGCGAAAGGCCTGAGCGCGCCTTGGTGCTTCCTAGTCAGCCTGATTGGTCTGATCGGCCTGCTGCTTGCGGACGTGCTCCATCTTGATCGGCAGGCTGGGATCCAGCGTCGTGGCCACCGTGCGGAACATCTCGGCGACCTTATCGAAGCCGTTTTTCTCAAGATACGCCGATTCCTGCATCAGGTGCATGGCGAGCGCGGAATCGCTGGCGCCGCGGCCCTTGAGCGCGCGACCCATATGACGGCAGAACGAACCGATTTCCGACTTGGTGACGGTTTCGGCGGTGGAAGCTTCGGTATCGGAGTTGCGCATTATTCTCTCTTGCTCACATGATGGTCACGGCCATGAATGATAACGAACGGGTGCGCGTTTGTCTCGGCAGTCGGGCAGGAGGTACAGCCGGATCAAGCGGCGACCGCTGGCGGCACGCCCAGATAGATTTCACCCATTACAGTAATAAACCGCCGCAAGCCATTGTTTACAAATAATTTTACTGGCTGCTTCCTGCTTAAGCGGCGGTTGGTTTTTGCCGTTTCCTTTTTTGGGTGCTTGCTGGCGCTGGCATGGATCGCGCAGCTGGCAACATGCCGCTGTGCGAGATGATGCAGGCGGCTTGCAACGCGTATGCTGCCGGCGATTTCCGCGGCGCAGTCAGCCATGGATATGGCAAATCCGGGTAAATTCTCTTGCGATCGGGTGGCGCGCCGCATGCTGCAGAAAAGTCTTGCCGAATACAACCGACGCAACGCGGCGGTTGCGCTTGCCTGCTGAACGGCCGAACTATGGAACAATATCTGGTAATCGTTGCCCAATTGCGCTGATTCAACATTGATTAAAGGTACCTGATGCAACGTCGTGATTTATTGAAGGCGTCGGCCGCGCTTGCGCTGGCCGGCTTTCCCGCCGCGCCCCTGTTCGCCGCAGCCCGTTCCCCCTCCCGACTCAAAACGCTCGACCAGGCGCAGCCTTTCAACTACGCGTGGCTGAAGGGACGCGCGCGCGCCATGGCATCCCGGCCATACCAGGCGCCGCCCAACAACGTTCCGCCGCAGGTGAAGGCACTGGACTGGGACCAATACCAGTCGATCGTGTACCGCAAGGATCATGCGATGTGGGCCAACGACGACCTGCGCTTTCAGGTCAAGTTTTTCCACCTCGGCATGTATGCCACACAATCGGTGAAAATCCACGAAGTGCGGGACGGCGAGGCGCAGGAACTGGCCTACGATCCCGCGATGTTCGACTACGGCAAGAGCGGCCTGAACGGCAAAGCCATGCCCAAGGACCTGGGATTTGCCGGCTTCCGGGTCAATTTCCATACCGACCTGGTGCGCGACGTTGCGGCCTTCCTCGGCGCCAGCTATTTCCGTGCGGTGGGCGGCGAATGGCAATACGGCCTGTCGGCACGCGGGCTGGCGATCGATTGCGGCATGCCCAAGCCGGAAGAGTTTCCGCGCTTTAGCGAATTCTGGCTGGAGCGCCCGACGCGCAACGCCAGTACGCTGGTGGTGTACGCCTTGCTGGATTCGCCCAGCATCACCGGCGCCTATCGCTTCGACATCGCGCCGGGAGCGACGACGGTAATGGACATCGATGCCGCCCTCTATCCGCGCAAGCCGATCGAGCGCCTCGGCATCGCGCCGCTGACGAGCATGTTCCTGTACGGAGAAAACGATCGCCGCATCGGCATCGATAACGACTGGCGCCCGGAGATCCACGATTCCGACGGCCTGGCGATGTACACCGGCAATGGCGAGTGGATCTGGCGGCCGCTGGTCAATCCGTCGAATCTGCATTTCAACGCCTATGCCGACGACAATCCCCGCGGCTTCGGGCTGATGCAACGCGATCGCAACTTCGATCACTATCAGGACGACGGCGTGTTTTACAACCGGCGGCCGAGTTTGTGGGTTGAACCCAAAGCAGGGTGGGGCAAGGGCTCGGTGCAACTGGTCGAAATCCCGACCGTCGACGAAACTTTCGACAACATCGTGGCATTCTGGAATCCGCACGCCATTCCGCAGCCCGGACAGGAATTGCTGTTCGGTTACCGGCTGCACTGGGGCAGCAAGACGCCGGCGGTGCCGGATCGCGCCGTGGTCGTGGCGACGCGCACCGGCATTGGCGGCGTCGTGGGCAAGAAGCGCACCTATTTTTCCTGGCGTTTCGCAGTCGATTTCGCAGGCGGCGATCTGAGCCTGATGGGTCCGCACGCCAAGGTTGAACCGGTGATCACCGCGTCACAGGGCACGCTCGAAATCACGTCGGCGCGCCCGCTCGACGACATTCGCGGCTACCGCGCACTCTTTGACCTGCGCGTACCCGACCACGTCAAAGGCCCGATCAACCTGCGCATGTACCTGTCGGTGGACGGCCAGGCAATGTCCGAAACGTGGCAGTACCAGTGGACGCCCCCGGACAAGCGCGTGTTCTGAGCCTTCCACAGAAAAAGCCGGCATATAGCCGGCTTTTTGATTGCGTGAAGCCTTATCGCGTCTCGTCTTCGAACTCGATTGACTCCGGCGCCTCGTTCACGTCGTCCGCGGTACCGCGGCTGTTGGCGCTCGCGCCGGCGGCGGCCGATTGCAACGGATCCATGTCGGCCGTCGGAACGTTTTCGATATGGTCCACGCCGATGTCCTGCCTTTGCTGGTCTTCATCCAGCATTTCCACGCTGTCGCGTTCACCGGTACCGGTCGAGTCGGTATCCGTATCGCCGCCAAACAATCCCTTGACGTCGCTGCCGCTGTCTGACGTGTCGCTCGGACCGAGGGCGCTGTCGGTGTGCCCCGCGCCGAGCTGGCGGTCCACTTGCAAATCGTTATCGAGGTCGAGCGTGCTTGTACTCATGACGGTCTCCTGTAATGGTTCGTGCAGAGATGCTAACAACGTTGTCGTTCACACTGAATAGGAAGAGTGCCTGCCTTGACGTAGGATGAATGCAGCACATTGCAGCCTTAGCCTGGACGCGAGGACGGTACGTGGTGACAGACACCGCACAAACCGCCCGCCGCAGAGTCCGGCAGGCGCTACGCCTCGTTACGCCCGACGGCTTGGCAGCGAACGATCGTTCCGGCATTCGCTTTCTGAAGCGGCATCCGGCCAACCTGACGCTCACCGGCCCGCGCGAAACCATGGCCGGCGGCCTGCTGGTCTATCCCCGGGACTGGCGCATCGCGCGCAAGCTGGTCGACGATCGCGCCACCGTCGACCACGAATGCATCGTGGAAGTAGCAGGCCAGTTGATACCGGATGGAATCAAGCGGCGCAGCACCGGCCTGACCTTCAACGGCCAGCCGCTGCCGCCGATCAAGGTCTGCCGCCAAAACGAGACCCATCTGCGCTTTGCGGTCAAAGGCCCGCAGCGCGGCCAGGTGGCGCATATGTGCGAAAAAGTCGGGTTGACCGTCGTGGCCATGAAACGTCACCGCGTCGGGCGAATATCGATGGCGAGCTTACCGTCGGGCCAAGGGCGGTATCTGCCCGGTTATGAACGATTCTAACCGTGCTCCGGCGACAGTCAGGCTGTACGCTCAACTCTGCCTCGCTTGCCTTTCATGCGATAGATGTGCCATGCCGTCTCAAAATGGAACAGTGTTACAGTCATTCTTACGCCAATGTCCGCAATCGGAACACTGTCCCAAAACGGCATTTGGGGCATTCGGGAGTCGCCATGGATCAGAAAGCAACCCATCGTACCGGCAGCGTCACGGTCGCATCCGGCGCGAACGCCGCCGCGCCATCCGCGGGCCCGGTTTCTGCGGATCAACCCGGCATGACGATCCGATTGTCCCACCAACGATCTGCCGGCTATGGCCTGGCGGAAACGGCGCAGCCCGATTTCAGCGTGCTCGGCCGCACCGATCTGTCATTATTGATCGAGCAGAACCGGATACTGCATGCGCATGCCGTACCGGTGATGGAAACGCTGTACGAGCAAATCATCAACACCCACCATATGGTGCTGTTGACCGACGCGAACGGCTTGATCGTGCACGCGCTCGGCGACGATGATTTCCTGGAAAAAGCGAACCGGGTCGCGCTGCAGCCCGGCGTCGCGTGGTCGGAAGAAAGCAAGGGGACCAACGCAATCGGCACCGCGATTGCCGAACATGCGCCGACGCTGGTGCATGGCGACGAACATTATTTGTTCGCCAATCATTTCCTGAGTTGTTCGGCGGCGCCGATTTTCGACCATCAGGGGAATGTGATCGGCGTACTCGACGTCACCGGCGACCGGCACAGTTTTCATAAGCACACCATGGCGCTGGTGCGGATGTCGGCGCAAATGATCGAGAATCAATTGTTCTCGGCGGCGTTCCAGGATGCCATCACGCTGCATTTCCACAGCCGGCCGGAATTCATCGGCACCTTGATGGAGGGTATCGCCTCCTTTACGCCCGGCGGACGCTTCCTGTCGGCCAATCGCAGCGGCTTGTTCCAACTCGGCTTGCCCTTGGCAGCGCTGCAGCCGCATACGTTCAGTTCCCTGTTCGGCTTGCCGGTCTCGGCGCTGTTCGATCATTGCCGTACGGCGGCACCGGGTCTGCTTAACCTCTGTTTGCACAGCGGGGTCCGGGTCTATGCGCGCGCCGTCTTGCGTTTGTCGAATGCTATCTTCCAGCATGCGACGGCAACGACACGCGAGCAACACGAGGTGCCGGTCCACGGTCAGACGCAGAGCAGAAGCCCCGGCAGAACCAACGATTTTCCTTCTTTGCCGCGCCTGTCGAGCCTGCGCTATCTGAATACGGGCGATCCGCAAGTCGCCGCACTGATCGGCAAGATCAACAAAGTCAATGGGCGCGACATCCCGATCCTGATTGCCGGCGAAACCGGCACCGGGAAAGAATTGCTTGCGCAGGCAATCCACAACGATTCACCGCGCGCCAATGGCCCGTTCGTCGCCGTCAACTGCGCGTCGATTCCAGAGACGCTGATCGAATCGGAATTGTTCGGTTACGAGGACGGCGCATTCACCGGCGCGCGCAAGAAAGGCAGCATCGGCAAGATCCTGCAAGCCAATGGCGGTTCGCTGCTGCTCGATGAAATCGGCGACATGCCGCTGGGCCTGCAGGCGCGACTGCTGCGCGTGCTGCAGGAACGCATGGTGACGCCGCTCGGCAGCGCCAAGTCGATTCCGGTCAATGTCGCATTGATCTGCGCGACCAACCGCAACCTGCGCGACCTGATCGCCCGGAACGCGTTCCGCGAAGATTTGTATTACCGCCTGAACGGGCTGGTCGTGAAGCTGCCGCCGCTGCGCGAACGAACCGATCTGGAAGCCGTGATCAACAAGCTGCTCGCCGCCGAGTCGGGCGCGCTGCGTTACACGGTGTCGCCGGACATCATGCAACTATTCAAACAGCATAACTGGCCCGGCAATTTCCGCCAGCTGACCAACCTGTTGCGCACGGCGATGGTAATGGCCGGCGATGATCTCCAGATTCGCCTGGAGCACTTGCCGGACGACTTCCTGGAAGATGTCAGTGGCACACCGCAAGAAATACCGAACTCCAGTTCAACCGAGACTTCGCGCTCAAACTCAACCTCGGCTGCGAGTCAGATTCCACAGGGAAGCCGACTGGACGAGATGACGCTGTCGACAATCCAGCGATCGCTGGCGGCGCATGGCGGCAACGTGTCAGCCACGGCAAAGGCGCTCGGCATCTCGCGCAACACGATCTATCGCAAGCTGCAGGCGGGACAGTAATTCCGCGCTGCTCGCCCCCGGCGCGAACTACATTGCGCTGAAAAACAATCCCGCTGTACGCCTCCTGTCTCACCACCGCAACTGTCCGGCACAGCTGTACCGTCTTGGCACACTTGTGCCATGCGCGGACATAGCTGCAACACCCGTCTGACCGACCCACGCCCGCGCGCGCTCCACTGGCGCCCGTAGCGCCCCCC
>Ga0366773_1033_pt2 | contig 18663 bp, 19 predicted proteins | sample BONcelHN113001D8_FD_207071 | JGI IMG/M metagenome (GOLD analysis project Ga0366773, IMG submission 207071) | Enriched cells from coal bed in the Powder River Basin, Montana, United States - BONCAT cells N11 rep2 HSBNCT.N11.300.1.D8 ...
AATATCATCCGCTCAAGTGGTACAACGTGGCACGCATCAATAATCGTACGCACCGCAAGCTGCTGGTGGTGGACGGTCGCGTGGGATTCACCGGCGGCGTCGGGATTGCGAGCCAGTGGGAAGGGCACGCACAGGACCCCGATCACTGGCGCGACATGCATTATCGGGTGGAAGGTCCTGTCGTTGCGCAAATGCAGGCAGTGCTGATCGATAACTGGATCAAGACCACGGGCAAGGTGCTCGACGGACCGGACTATTTCCCCGAAATCAAACCGGTGGGCGACGATCATGCGCAGATGTTCAGCAGCTCGCCGCAGGGCGGTAGCGAGAGCATGCGGTTGATGTATTTGCTGGGCCTGACGGCGGCGCAGAAATCGATCGAGCTGTCGATTTCCTATTTTGTTCCGGACGACATGACGCGTCAGGTACTGATCGATGCGGCGCGGCGTGGCGTCAAGGTGCGCATCATCGTCCCCGGCAAGCACATGGATGTGGATCTGGTACGACGGTCGTCGCGCAGCAAGTGGGGCAAGCTGCTGCAGGCAGGCATAGAAATTTACGAATATGAACCGACCATGTATCACTGCAAGGTCATGATTGTGGACGACCTGATGGTCTCGGTCGGATCGACCAACTTTGACGATCGCTCGTTCCGGCTGAACGACGAGGCGAACCTGAATGTGTACAGCGCGCCGTTCGCAAAGGCGCAGGTCGCCATCTTCAACGACGACATCCGCCGCTCGCGCCGCATAACCTATACTGAGTGGAAGGAGCGGCCGTTGCGCGAAAAGGTGCACGAGCATCTTGCGGGCCTGCTCGGGCCGCTCCTCTAGGAAGCCGCGGTTCTACAGCGGTTCGCCGTCGATGAACACCTTCAGTTCACCGGTTTGTAGTGGCGTCCACACCTCGTTGGTCGTCAGCGGCTCGGTGACGATGATCGCCACGCGATCGTTCGGCGTGGTCACTTCAGAAAAATCGACCTTCATGTCCTGATCGCTCAGGATTGCCTCGGCAAAAGGATATTGCCGCACGATGTAGTGCAGGTGCGTGGAGCAATGCACGAACATGGCATGTCCGTCGGACAGCGTCATATTGAACGTGCCGTGCCGTGCGATGCTGCCCGCAAGTTCCGCCAGGGCCGCCGAGAGCTGCGCCAACGGCGGCGCGTTGTCCCCGAAGCGGCGACGCAGCTCTTGCAGGATGTGGCAGAAGGCGGCTTCGCTGTCGGTGGTGCCAACCGGGCGATATGGCCCGTTCCATTCCGGCGAGAAGTCCTTCAGGTCGCCGTTGTGTGCGAAGACGAAATAACGGCCCCACAACTCACGCACGAATGGATGGCAGTTTTCCAGTGCAATGCGCCCTTGGGTGGCCTTGCGGATGTGAGCAATGACGTTTCTGGATTTGATCGGCACGCGACGGATGAGATCGGCGATCGGCGAATCGACCGCAGCCTGATAGTCGACGAAGTGACGGACGCCGGCGCCCTCAAAAAACGCGATGCCCCAGCCATCGTTGTGATGATCCGTGCCGCCGCCGCGGATGGCGAAGCCGGTGAAGCTGAATACAATGTCAGTCGGGACATTGCAGTTCATGGCGAGAAGCTGACACATGGGCGAATGAGAATGTCGAAAAATCGATATGTCTGTGCAAGACCGCACTATGCCACGATACGCATGTTTTCAGCTCGCTGCGCGCGCCAATGCTGGACTCGGAACTGGCACGTCGCCGCCGCGACAGGAGGCCTTGCTGCAGCGAAGGGGTTGTCCGTACACCGAAGAACAGTTTCGTGTCCCTATGACCCTGAGCGGCGCACTTGGCTCGCTCGACCGCGCCGCAGCCGATGCATTGCATGCCGCCGCTCGCCCGCACTTCACGCCCGCCGCCGAGGCGGAGCGGCTGGCGATTGGTGCGCTGACCATCTGTCGCGAGGCGGCACCCGGTGCGCCGTTTGTTGTCTGGAAGCGCTGCCTTTTTTCCCGCCCGACGATAAGGCGAGCCCCGGCACGTCGCTTCAGGAAGAGGCGGCCGGACAGGTGGATGCGGCGAGTTGAGCCCGGCATCGCCACAAGCGGTGGCCCGAGTCGAGGTACTTCCGCTCGAACGGCGTGATCGGACATTGCGGCACGAACGCTTCACAGTGCGCCGGTTGTTGCGCGACTTGGGTGAGCGCGCTTGCGAATTCCTCGACATACACATGCCAGTTGCTGCGGCACTCAAGCTGCCCGCCCAGCGCCACCAGCGCAGGAAATACCGGATGACCGTGCCAGCGACGCGTCAGATGACGGCTCTTTGGCCACGGGTTTGGATACAGCAGGTAGTGGCGCGCGGGCCGAATGCCGCTGGCGAGTAGCAGCCGCCAGTAGTCGATCAGGTTGGCGCGTACGCGCAGGCAATTCGGCGGCGCAGCGCCCTGCCATTGCGTTCGGCGCGCGATGCGATCGGCTGACTGGTCGACGCCGATCACGAAGTGGTCCGGATACGCCATTGCCAGGTGCATTGTCGACAAACCGACGCCGCAACCGGCATCGATGATCAGCGCCGCTTCGCCCAGCGCCCGCCAGCGCGCAATGCTCTCTTCGAAGGCAGTGCGATTGCGTGGCGCAATCGGCTGGCGGAACGGATGCAGGGCGTGTCGTGCAACGGCCGCATGCAGGTGTTGATGCGGGCCGTCTTGTCGGCTGGTAACGAGCGATGAATTGGCGTACATCGTTCATGCGGACGATGGAGAATCAAGAAGAAGGGAATCGCGTATCGCGTATCCGTCCCGTGAACCGAGGCGCGACAGGAATCATGCGGCGGGCGGCGATTCTCTGAGTGAATGCTAGTGGAACACCACTGGCTGCCGCATCAGTGCGTCGTAGTTGCCGAGAAAATCGTCGATCTCCTCCTCACTGGGTTCGGTAGCGATCAAGTCGCGGACATGCTGCCGGAAGCTGACCGCCATTTCGCCGCCGATAAAGATTTCGCGCTGTGCCGGTTTGTCCGTAATCTCATAGCCGCCGCAACGCAGCGCGTTGTGTTCGCTATCGGCGCCAAATTCCACCACACTGTACTGCTCGCTGTTGTAGATGAGGTTCATGAAGACTCCGTTTTGCCTGGCAATGACGATGTCATCGCATTGATACCGACATGGCGCTGCTGCGATCAATTTCAAGTCCGCCCGCCCGCACGACGGCGCGCAAAGCGTGTGCCCTTGCATTGGATAACGGCTGCCGGGCGCAAAGGTTGAGCGCAATTAACACGGTTTGACGAAATCCCGAGTTTGACTGCGGCCTACCTTTCGTCGCTTGCCGGATTGCCAACGACATCGTCGTCCATGGTGAGCAGGTCGTCGTAAGGTGGGGAGCGCAGGAATTGCCGCAGCAGGTCGAGATGTTGGTCGCTGGCTGCGCCAATGTAGAGGCGGTCGGGGCGGTCGCGCAGCAGCCGGTTGAGGGTGATGCGCAGGACCAGATTGCCGATGCAGTGCATGCATCCGGGTGCAATCCGCACGATGCGGGGCTCGGCCTGTTCCGCGGTTTGATGCAGCACCCCGTTACCTTCGGGCAGTCCTTCGAGGATGATGGCGGTGCGATGCGCCGGATCCAGGCGCGCCGCGATGGCCGCTTCACGCAGGCTGGCCCGGTTGCCCGTGACCAGCGTGACGCGTGTCATAGATTTTTTTTCGACAGCTTGCTGGGCTCCACGCCGAGCTGCTTCAATTTGCGATAAAGGTGGGTGCGCTCGAGGCCGGTTTTTTCGGCGACGCGGGTCATGCTGCCGCCTTCCCGTCCGAGATGATGTTCAAAGTACGCGCGTTCAAAGGCATCGCGCGCCTCGCGTAACGGCAGCTCGAACGACGCGGTGAAGAAATGCGAGTCGGGCGACATCAGCGGCGCGGGGGCAGGGGCCGGGTAATGCAGCCCGGGCGCAGCCATGGCTTTTTCCGGCTGCGCATGGTGGTGCGCGTCGCTGGTGGCGGTGATGGGCGCCCGGATCGGCGGGGCCGCCACGCGCAGCGTGTCCTGTCCGCGCGTGAGGCCCTGCTGTACCGCCTTCAAGAGTTTTTGCAGTGAAATCGGTTTTTCCAGGAAGTTGAGTGCGCCGATGCGGGTTGCCTCGACTGCCGTGTCGATCGTTGCATGGCCGGACATCATGATGACGGGCATGGTCAGCATGCCGTCGCGCTGCCATTCCTTGAGCAAGGTGACGCCGTCGGTGTCAGGCATCCAGATGTCGAGCAACACGAGGTCGGGTTTGGAAGCGGCGCGCAGTTCGCGCGCCTGCTTGGCGTTTTCTGCAGTGGTGATGACGTGGCCTTCATCCCCGAGTATTTCGGAGAGCAGTTCGCGTATGCCCATTTCATCGTCAACGACTAGGATGTTGGCCATGTATTTCTCTCACTCATCTAATGTCTTCCTTGCCTCTGCGCAGTGTGCTTTCAGGGGAATAACTTTAACAGCAAAATTGCCACTTTGGCACCGGTTCCGTCTGTGCGGTTCTTAACGTCGATACGCCCTCCATGCTCCTCGACAATTTTCTTCACCATCGCGAGACCAAGGCCGGTACCGCGGGGTTTGGAGGTCACGTACGGCTCGAATGCGTGCGCCAGGATCTTGGGTGAAAAGCCGGCGCCGTTGTCCGTAATGGCAAGGCGCACCGCATTGCTGACACTGCCGTCCGGGCTGCGATAATGAATCTCTTCCGTAACGAGGTCAATGCGGGGCGGCACCTGGCGGTTGGGGCGCTCGTTGACCGCATCCTGCGCGTTCTGCAACAGGTTGTGAATCACCTGACGCAACTGGGTGGCGTCGCCCATGATCTGCGGCAAGCCTTCTGCGAGCGTCGCGTGGATCGCGTCGCGTTCGTCGCCGGCCAGGTACAGATGCAGGATTTCCTCGATCAGCGCATTGAGATCAAGCGCGGAAAGGATGGCCGGTGGCGTCTTTGCATAATCGCGGAAATCGTCCACCATGCGTTTCATTGCCGTCACCTGGTTGACGATGGTTTCGGTGCCGCGTTCCAGCATCAGCGCATCCGCGTCGTTCAGCTTGCCGATCAACTTCATCCGCAGGCGCTCCGCAGAAAGCTGGATCGGCGTCAGCGGATTCTTGATTTCATGCGCGAGGCGCCGCGCCACTTCACCCCAGGCAATGGAACGCTGCGCTGAAATCACGTCTGAAATATCGTCGAACACAACCACATAGCCGCCCTCGCGCGCGGCCGGCAGGCGCGAACCGCGCGCCAGGAGGGAGATTTCGTTTTCGGAGTCGGCTTCTGCGCCGACACGCGGCACTTCGATCTGCTGTTGCCAGTGCAGCCCATCGGAACCGGTGCCGCCAGCAGCCGAATGCGCGCTCTGCTCCGAAAACGCCTTGCTGATCGCATGCGCAAAAACGGTCAGCCCCTGAATCTCGCTGAGCGGCTTGCCGATGTACTGCGCAAAGTCCTGTTGCAGAATGCGCTCGACTGATTCATTGCAGGTGATCAGGCGGAACTGGCGGTCCAGCACCATCACGCCAGCCGACATGTTGGCCAGCACCGATTCGAGATAGCCTTTTGCGCTTTCCAGTTCGGCGCGGTTCTTTTCGACCGATGCGCGCGCCTCGGACAGTTGCCGCGTCATGGCGTTAAATGATTGGGTCAGCGTGCCAAGTTCATCCGAGGTCGCGATGATGGGTCGCGGCGACAGGTTGCCCTCCGCCACCGCCTTTGTGCCTTCGGCCAGCAGCAAAAGCGGTTTCGCCAGATCGCTGGCGATCAGAAACGCGGCGGCAATGGCGCCGAAAATCGCCAGTAACAACGTAAGCGTCAGCGTGACGATATAGATTTTCCGCAAACCGGTGCGTGCCAGCGATCGCTCCTGGTATTCGCTGTAGGCGACCCGCAGTGCGTCGGCATTGGTGGCAAGCTGTTCCGGCACCGGCTGCAGCAGCTGCAGGTAGCGCGCTTCGTTTTGCAAGGACAAGGCCTTGCTGGAATCAGGGATGGCAACCACGACGCGCAGGCGCAGGCTGGTGGCGGGATTGGGCGCGGGCGCCGTCACCATGTTCGCACCGGAACCGGCGGCGCCCTGCGCCGGGTCCTGCACATCGGTATTGCCTTCTATGACGGCGTAGCCGCGCGTGATCCGGGCCTGACGCAACATTTCCGCAGTCGGCAGGTCGGGTAACAGGCTACTCAGTTGGGCGCCCGAGCTTGCGATCATCTGGCCGCTGCCGCCGACGATGGTCGCTTCCTGCATCAAATTCTGGTCACGCATGCGCGACAGCTGCGTGATCTGCATTGCCTCCGACAGGTCCGACAGCTCAAGCGCCATGTTGCGCGCCTTGATCCGCAGTTCTTCCAGCGATGAATCGAGCGATGCGCGCCCGATGTTGAGGCCGGCTTCCAGTGCGGATTCAACCCGCACGTCAAACCAGGATTCGATCGAACGCGAGACAAACTGCACCGAGACGGTGTAGATGACGGCCCCTGGAAGAATGCCGACGATGGCGAACAGCAGCACCAGCCGCGCCATCAGGCGCGAGCCGAACTTGCCGCGCTTGTAGCGCTTGTACAGGCGGAACAGCAGCACGCTGACCAGCACCAGCAGCGCGCCCGCGACCACGGCATTCAGGATCAGCAACCACGGGTAGTTCTGTTCAAAGAGATCGGAATTATCGGAAGCCGACGCCAGCAGGAACAGCAGGATACTGACAACCGCACCGCCGACGATCAGTCCGTACCGCAGCAGACGCGTCACTGTCGCTCCACCTTGTAGGTGAAATGCTGCCAGTCGGTGCTCAGGCGCCAGTCGCTGCTGTTGAGGGCATGCACCTGGAACGGCTTGGGCAACTGGCCCACGTCCAACTGCATGCGCACGGCAACGTCATAGGTCTGGCCGGAAGCCAGGTCGTCGTTGTCGGCGACTACCCAGCGATTGGGGCGTCTTACCAGCGTGAGCGCATCTTCCAGGGTGTCGAAGCTAAGCTGCAGGCGGCCGTTGACCGCTGCGTGGTACTGGCGCGTCAGCACGTTATAGGAAATGCGGATCGTCTGCGATTCGCTTGCCACCTTGGCATCGAGCCAGTACCAGCGCGGCCGCGTGATTTCGACATCGGTGGTGAAATAGAGCGGAATGCCGCGGTTCAAAGCGTCTTCCAGACCACGGTTGAGATCGAACGCGAAGGTTGACGACAGCCGGTAGCCGTCGCTGCTGCTTTCGAGATGCGCCTGCTCGATTTCGATTCCATCCGTCGCGTGCGCCGACGCCATCATGCTGAAGGCCAGCAACAGGGAGAGGCATAATTGAAGGAAGGTGCGGGTTTGTCTCACGCGCGCTCAAAAAATGAAAAGATCACTGACACGGTCAGGTGAGTCAATCAAGGTCCATCAGCGGATTTTTCAAATAAGGCATAAAACAAACCGTCATGATCTTGCTGGCCATCGGCCGTCGGCAGCAACTGGCCGGGAGCGGGCAATCGGGTTGCTCCCTTGCGAACAGCAAAGGCCGCAGCCTGCGCTTCGGACTCTTGCGGCCACAGCGAGCAAGTCACAAGCAGCAATTTACCATTCGGTTGCAGCAACTGCCACAGATTGTCGAGAATTCGTGCCGAGATTGTTGCGAGCTGTGCGGCGTCGCCTTGTCGGCGCAACCATCGAATGTCGGGATGGCGACGCACGATGCCGGAGGCGGTGCATGGCACGTCCGCCAGGATACGGTCGTACCGCTTGCCATCCCACCAGTCCGTGCGGCCGGCATCGCCGGTCTTCAACGTGGCGGCAAGTCCGAGACGCTGCAGGTTTTCGGCGATGCGCGGCAAGCGCTGCGTGTCGCTGTCGAGCGCGGTGAGGTCGACGTTGGCCATTTCCAGAAGATGGCCTGTTTTGCCGCCGGGCGCAGCGCATGCGTCGAGCACACGCATGCCGTCGCGAAGGTCGAGCAAGGGCGCTGCCATCTGTGCGGCGGCGTCCTGCACGGACACCATGCCTTCATCAAAGCCCGGAATGCGCGATACCTGCCTGGCTTGTGCCAGCCGGACGGCCTGTGCCCCAATCCGCGTGGCGTCGATCCCTTGTTGCGACAACAGTTGCAGGTAGTTCGCAACGCTGGTCTTTCGCGCGTTCACGCGCAGAGTCAGCGGCGGTGCCGTATTGCCCACGCAAAGAATGCGCTGCCACGCTTGCGGATAGGCCTTCTTGCATTCGGCGATCCACCACGATGGGTAATTCCAGCGTGCCGTTTCATGTTCCGACACCTGCCGCAGCAAGCTTTCGCGCTCGCGCAAAAAGCGCCGCAGGATAGCGTTCACCATGCCTTTCGCGTGAGCGATCGAAGGGTCGGATGCGGCGGCAGTCACCGCCTGGTCCACCAGGGTGAATGGCTCGTAGTGTGGCTTGCCATCGTCCTCGCCGGAGAGCAAAGCGAGCGCGCAGCACAGCAGCCCGTGCAGCAGGGCAGGTTCGGTTTGCCGGGGCGTCATCGCATTGAGCAGCGCTTCGGCGCGTCCGATGTGGCGCATGCAATAGTAGGCAATGTCCTGTATGGCGCCACGTGCCGGTGGCGAAGCCTCGGTGAACAAGAAGACGCGTGCCAATGCTTGCGGCAGGGCAGCACCTTCGCCTACCTGCGCCACGGCCTGCGCCGCACCGCGCAAGCTGAAAGAAAGAGAGTCGGGTTTTAAAGGGATATTGGGCACGTTGGGCCGCGCCAGGCGCAGATATGGAGATCTGGCAAACCGTTGATGCGCGCTACAGGGGAACGAATGCCGTGATTGTAGCGGGTTGCGAGCAATTGACCGGTGACCCGGGAATGCAAATGCCGTGGCGTGGTGACCCATTGCGGCAGGCGCGTCTCCGGCAACGCCATGGCGTTGCCGGAGAGCGCGGTCATCAGGGCAGGACGCCCCACAGGATATCTGCCTTTTTCTCTCGTGCAGCGCGCAACATTTCCAGCAGCGGATAGGCGCGTGACGAAAAGCTGACTGGCTGAGGGCCTTCGTGCTCGTTGTCGTCGCCGTTCTCATTGTGATGCGCGACCACGTCGCGTTGCACGGCTTCGGAGGCGATATGCGCCTTGCTTTCAACGATTTCGGATTCGAGAACCTTGACGGCATGGTCGGTTTCGGCCGCCGTGATCACACCCTGCTTCGGGTCTTTGTGCAGCAGATCGAGGATGCGTTTCGCATGCTCTTCGTACATCGTGACCTCGGCGGCAGCTTTGGATTTGAATGTTACTAACACGGCAGCCTCCTGTAGAAATCATCGATGCTAAAACCATAGCACGATTTCAACGTGCCTCCTAGAACGGGCGAAGCCTTTCCATAAGGGCAAGCGGCAAAAAAATGTTCCGCGCAACGACTTCAGTCCAGTTTGAATGAGGCGAAAAAGGAATCGGCCAGGTCGCGCCGCAAGGCGCTCTCTCGACCCGTCGCCAGCAATTGGAAGACGCGCCGGTCCCGCGCCACAAAACGCGCAAACAACACGCGTGCTTGACCGTCGGTCGCCTTGTCACCCGGCCCTACCGCCTCGATCTCGATGACGGCAACGCGGCCGGCGTCGGCCTGCACGGATCGCGCGATGGTCAGCACTTTTTCCTGGCGGACGGTGCCACCAATGTTGCGCACCATGGCTGTCTTCATCGTCGCCAGGGCAGCCTGGGCCTGTTGTGCGGACGGAAGCTCTGCGGTAGCGACGGCAAAGGTCGTTTGACCGACCTCAGAAGCGAGCATGGTCATCGGGACATGGATGCCATCCACGCCCACCTCGCGCGAAAAACTGGACGGACGCGCGGGTAGTGCGACGGCAAACGGCGCGACATCGCTGTGCACCTCGCGCCAGTTGTATTGCGGTGAACAGGCGACCAATGACGACAGCAGTACGAATCCGGCCGCCAGGCGCGGCAAATGCGAGAAACGGGAGGCAACCATGAACGATGGGAATGGGAATGGCAAATTCGATGGTACACCGGCGCGGATCGCGATGCGCTTCCTTGGCGTGCGCTTGTCTCGGTAAAATGCGGCATCACGCTGAACGCGGAATACATTGAGACGACGTCTTCATGAAAAAACTGCTTGCGGTCGATGGATGGAACATCGTACGCCGTCTGTACGAGGCGAGCGATGAATCCGGCGAGGCGGCGCGTGTGGAGCGCACCGTGCGCTATGCGCTTTCCACATTCAGCAAGCTGCTGGCCTGCCATCGGCCGACACACGTGCTGGCTGCTTTCGACGCTGCCGCGCCGACCTGGCGCCACGCGCTCCATCCCGCTTATCGACAGAGCCGCACACCGACGCCGGTGGCGCTGCAATCTGCGCTTCCCATGGCGCGGGAAAAATTGGCGGCGATGGGCGTGCACACGATCTGCATCGCGGGAGTGGAAGCCGACGACGTCATTGCGACAGTCGTGCTGCGCTGGTTGCAGGAAAAGCGCGGCGACGCCGTTGTGGTGTCGACTGGCAAGGATTTGCACGCGCTGGTGGCGCATGGCGCCATGCTATGGGATCACTTCAAGAGCGAGTGGCATGACGCGCAATGGGTGGAAGCGAAATTCGGCGTGCCACCCGCGCTGTTGCCGGATCTCTTCGCCTTGGTGGGCGATGTTCCGGATGGCATTCCGGGCGTCACCAAGATCGGGCTGAAAACGGCCGCGAGGCTGCTGCAAAGTTATGGCAGTGTCGACGGTGTGATGGCGGGCGCCGGCATTCTGAAGGACGCGCTGGGCGAGCGCCTGCGCAAGGAGCGCGAGCAGCTGGCCCTGTCGCAGCAACTGGTCGCGCTGAAAACCGATGTGCGTCTCGGCGTGACCTGGAACACGCTGTCCTACACCGGCAGCTTGTAAACCTACTCGCGCAAAGCGCGCCGATACTGGATGGCTTCCGCTACATGGGACTTGCCGATCACGTTCGCCTTATCCAGATCCGCAATCGTGCGCGCCACCTTGAGCACGCGATGATAAGCGCGCGCCGACCAGTTCAAGCGCGCCATCGCCGTCCGCAGCAATTGCTCGCCATCGTCATCAGGTTTGCAATGGAGATCGATTTCGGCGGCCGACAGCAGGTGATTCTGTTTCCCTTGCCGCGCGCGCTGTGCCGCCGTGGCGTGCATCACGCGTTCGGCGACGCAGGCCGACGATTCGCCCGCAGATGGTTTCAACAGTTCTTCCTGCGGCAGGGCGCCCACCTGGATCTGCATGTCGATGCGGTCGAGTAAGGGGCCGGAGATTTTTCCCTGGTAGCGGGCGATGCCATCCGGGGTGCATCGGCACGGTTTGGATGCATGCCCGAGATAGCCGCATGGGCACGGATTCATTGCGGCGATCAGCTGGAACTGCGCGGGCAAATCGGCTTGCCGCGCCGCGCGCGAAATGGTGATGCGGCCAGATTCCAGCGGCTCGCGCAGCACTTCCAGCACCGAACGATTGAATTCCGGCAGTTCATCCAGGAAGAGCACGCCGCGATGAGCCAGAGAAATTTCGCCCGGGCGCGGCGTGCCGCCGCCTGTAATTTCCAAAATTAAATGCCACAATGCAACAAATTTCCGTCGCATTGTGGGAACGTCCCCTCTAAATAATTCTTAATACCAATGTCTTATCCAGTTCGAAAGATTGTCCCCGGAATGCGCGGAGTCACTGGAACCGTGCCCGGTTTTGGAAAATACGAGTCGACTCTCGAAAGAGATTTTATGGAAATCTTGCGCTTCGATCCGGACGTGGAGGAGTTTGCTGCACAACCGATGACGATCGATTACGTCGATGCGAACGGAAAGACGCGGAAATATACGCCGGACGGATTCATCAAATTCAAACAACGGTCCGGTGTAGGAGCGCCATCGATACTTTATGAAATCAAATACCGCGAGGACTTCCGAAAGGAGTGGCGGGATCTTATGCCGAAATTCCGGGCTGCTAAACGCTATGCCCTGCAAAGGGGGTGGCGATTTGAGGTCTATACCGAGCGGGAAATTCGTACGGCATATCTAAATAACGTTCGCTTTCTCCAGCCCTATCTGGAGCGAATTCCCGAAGAAGGCGTGGCAAAACACGTGCTTTTAATACTGAACGATTTGGACGAGGCCGATCCAGATCTGCTGTTGTGCGCCCTAAGCAGCGACAGTAACAATCGCGCCTTCTACATTCCGATCATATGGCATCTGGTAGCGATCGGTGAGATCGATTGTGATCTTGAGAAGCCGCTCACCATGCGAAGCGTAACATCTTCATCCATCTCTGGCAGAGGTCATTGATCAATCTGCTGAGGAGCGGATTCAGTGGATTCGAAAACCTCGGTGGATTGGCTATCCTCGAGCACAGGAAATCTTGGCGAACCTGGAAGATTTGGTTCATCAACCGCGCCAGTCGAGGATGCCGAACGTGCTGTTGATCGGTGATTCAAATAATGGCAAGACCAGCTTGGTCAGAACCTTCTTGAAGCGTCATCCCGTTGACGAAAATATTGCCGGCGAAAGTGTGATTGCGAAGGTGCTCTATGTACAAGCGCCACCCGCTCCGAGTGAAGATGGCCTATATGCAGAAATTCTCAATTGTTTGTTCGAAAGAATACCTACGTCCTCGACAGCGGCGCGTCGTGCACAGGTCATCAAGGTGCTTCGTGGTATCGATTTAAAAGTGCTCGTGATTGACGAATTGCATAACAACTTGGCAGGAACGACGGTCAAGCAGCAACAATTTCTGAATGTCATAAAGTATCTAGGAAACGAACTGCAAATCTCAATCGTTGGATGCGGGACCGGTGATCTACTGCGCGCGGTGAGTATAGATCCTCAGATTCAAAATCGCTTTACACCGCTGTTGATTCCTAAATGGCGTGCAGGCAAAGACTACCGAATGCTCCTTAAATCATTTGAATCGATTATTCCTTTGCGACAGCCCTCCGCCTTGCACGATGTTGCGTTAGCGACGAAAATTCTGGCGATGAGCGAAGGGACGATTGGCGAAACGTCTACGTTACTGAACACCGCCGCGTTACATGCCATTCGAACTGGTGAGGAGCGAATTTCGGTAGAAGTATTGAACGCGTGTGACTACGCTTCACCAAGTGACAGGACACAGTTGGCATCGCGTATTTAGATGCTGCCGATGCATCCGCAACCTCAATCAGGAGAGATTCTCTCCAGTTGGATGGTCAGATTAGCGTTTGCGAATAACTTAAGGCTCCACACTTTTTATTCCGGGCTGCTCCGTTACAAAAAGCCTGTCTGGAACCGAGATGTCGACCGAAGGCCTTCCCCGGAGCTGATTCACGTTCTCCACCGGCAAACGGGACAATCTATCATGCAATTACGCTCGATGATGCTCGAGTCGATGCGAGGCATCCTCTTTGATAACGTGAGCTCCGTTGCCAATACGTCCTGGATACTTCCAGTCGGCATATTTCACCGCACACATCGTCGAACAGGAATGCAGTTTTGCCCGGGCTGTCTAAGCGACGACTTCATTCCCTACTATAGACTGCATTGGCGACTAGCTTTCTATGTTGTCTGCCCCGTACATCGGTGCCATATGTTGGCGACCTGCCCAATTTGCTATTCCCCTATTACTTATCATCGTCATGGCATTGGGCGTGACCGCCTGGTGGATGACGACGCATTGGTACGGTGCAGCGAATGTCGTTTCGACTTGCGTCAAGCGACACAGACTTCTTTCAAAGGCATCGATCATGAGTCTGAGCAAATGACGATGAACATTATTGCAGCTGGTACGGGCCTCTATGCGGAGGGGTGTAGCGATTTCTTCTCCAAGAACTTGTTGCTCTTCAAAGGCTTGCATACGTTGCTGAACCTAATGCACGGTCGGCATGCGCCACGCATTGTGAAGCCCTTGATGGAAATAACAGGCATGTGCGAGGAAATTGTTTATTCCTACTCACGCACCGAGTTCACACATCGGGACATCGATGTTCGGCGACATTTGTTCAATATGCTGTCTTGGCTGCTCGTGGATTGGCCTGAACGTTTTGTGCGCGTCTGTGACGCCGGTAGCATGAGTCGATCGCGAATCTCCGACAACGTCGGTGCGCTACCGTATTGGCTCGCTACGGTTATCGATACTTATCTGGACAAGCGAAGTTATGTGCCGTCAGCGAGAGAGGTCGGCGATGCTCGCGCCTATCTACTCAGTCGCGGCGAAAAAGTGACCGCTAAAGCTATCGCGCGTACCCTTGGTGTTGCGACTAGCATGGGGTGGATGTTGAGGAATCTTGACGCACAATAGATCGAATCGCTTTTCTTAACACAAGATTTGCGGCATGATTTCTTCCTTAAAGCGGTGTGCCAAGGCGAGATATAAAAATAATTAACAAATGTGTTTCGCCGGATTGCTAGGCTAGGAAATCGACGGCCGCGAGAATAAATAAAATAATCGAATCAAGGGACGGCTTTGGCACTTCAACTCAGAATTTTGCTGGATACGAACGTTCTTATCCCGCTGCATGATTCACAGATCGCCTTGCGGCCCAGTCTGGCTAACGTAATGCGGCTTGCGCAAGGTCGCCATCAATTGCTTTACCACCCCGCGTCAGTTCGCGATATACAGCGTGATACCAATGTCGGACGACGCAACGAGACATTGCAACGGCTACGTCAATTTGTCTCGTTGACGGAAGGTCCGGCCTGTCCTTGGAATATACCGGGACTGTCCGACAATGATCAGTGCGACAACTCGATCTTGTACGCATTATTTCGAGATGCGGCGCATGTGCTCATCACTGAAGATAGGAAACTTCACGCGAAAGCAGCCGCCCACAACTTGGGAGATCGGGTCTACTTCATCCAGACGGCGGAAGATTGGCTACGGCGTCTGCACGAGCCTCATGACATCGAGATACCAAATATCGTCGATGTGCCGCTCAATGAGCTCACAGGATTATTGCCAAGGCCGTTCTTCAATAGCTTACGCGCTGCATATGGCGGTAGAGCGTTTGACGATTGGTTTAGAGAAAAAGCGCGTCAAGGTAGGCAAGCTTGGATTTACCGTAACCAGCCGGCGGATGAGTTGGCTGCACTTTGCGTGTATGACGTGCAGACTAATGAAATCATTAATGACGCGGGCTTTCGGCTGCCAGGCCAAGCGCTAAAGCTGTGTACTTTCAAGGTTGGCGAGGCAGTGCGCGGGCGAAAAATTGGCGAGCTTTTCCTGAAGGCCTCATTTCTCTACGCCACCGCGAATGCCTGTGAGCACATCTTTATTGATGTTCAAGAAGCGAGCCATCCCGAACTGGTGCACCTCCTCGTCGACTTTGGTTTTGAAGCGAACGGTCTCCACAATCGCGATACCGTCTACGTCAAAAAGCATCCGTTACGTCCGCCGCGCGTGCCACAAAATGTGCGGCCGTTTGACTATGCCCGCAGCTATTATCCACACTACCGTTCGGATTTAGAAGTTTCGAAATTCGTTATTCCTATTCGGCCCAATTATCACCAAACGCTTTTCAACGATTACCCGGGAAATGACCGCCGCGCACCCATAGCCCATGCGGCGCACGTCGGAAATGCTATTAAGCTGGCCTATCTGTCGGGGTCACCATCTGGTCAAATAGCGAGAGGAGATTTGGTGTTGTTCTATCGAACAATCGATCAGAAAGCCATCACTACCCTTGCTGTGGTTGAACGGTTCGATACATCGGCAGATGCGGAACAAATCGCACAATGGGTAAGCCGACGTACGGTATATTCAGAAACAGATATCGAAACAATGGCTGCTGCGGCACGTGCTCGTAATCGCGGCGTCCGGGTCATGCTATTCCGGACATTGGGACATTTGCCAACACCGGTTCCTAGAGCTGCCATGCTGAGAATGGGCATTCGCGGGCAGCTTCAATCAACACGTAGGATTAACAATGACACTTTTTCCCGAATCCTCCACGACGCAGGGTGGTAGGGCTGTACTTTTATCCATCAAGCCCAGATTTGCCGATTTGATTCTCGCCGGAAGCAAGAAAGTCGAATTTCGCCGTAGTTGGCCGGGCACCGATATCGGCGTCATGGTGCTGTATTCGTCTGCGCCGGTGCAGCAGTTAGTGGGTGTCGCCTATGTAGATCGTGTCGTGGACGCCGATACAGATGGCTTGTGGCAGCTTGCCTGCAAATACGGTGGCGGGTTGAATAGAGATGAACTGGTTGAGTATTTCGAAGGCAAAAAACGGGCATCGGGAATTTTAATTAAATCAATCGAAGTGGCTGCTAAGCCAATTGACCCGAAGTCGATCTATCCACAATTCCGCCCGCCGCAATCTTACCAATACCTATCACCGGACGAGTTTTCGCTTGCGATGAGCCACCTTTTTCCCTGACGGAGATGACATGAACGTGTTTGTGGCGGGAATCCATGCAGTAGGAAAGTCTTATTTGTGCGGCCCGTATGCCGCTCAACAGAACTGGTTGCATCGCTCTGCGAGCCAACTGATTAAAGAAGAAATGGGCGAGGCGAATTGGGAGGCGAACAAGCAGGTCAAGGATGCCGCGGCGAATCAACGTGCGCTAGTGGCGGCGGTAAAGCGCATCAATTCGAGCGGTGATCGTATTCTGTTAGATGGACATTTTGTATTGCGCGGAGAGAACGACAGATTCATCTATCTCGATAAAGCCGTGTTCGTCGACTTGAACCTGAATCGAGTCATTCTGATAGAAACTGAGCCCGCAACGATCGTTGCGAGATTGCTCGCGCGAGACGGCGTTCATCGCGATGAGGCCGATATCGCAGTGTTTCTTGAAGCTGAGCGTACGCAAGCCGAGAAGGTTTGCCAGGAGCTGGGGCTTCCTTTGGCGAGGTTGCGCTATCCTTCCTCCCAAGACTTTGCGAGTGCGCTTGCTGTCTAGAAGTACAGGAGATGATATTGGAAACGATAATTCTGTCTTCATCGTCAGTCTGCAAACAAATAGCACATCGACACACTAGTTTTCTGTTTCAGTCTCACTGAGAGGCGACCGCCAGGCTCCTGACGTCTATTTTGTCCAGTCTTCGAATGACAATTCACCTTGCAGCACGTCCTTCAATCGCAGCATCTTGTCCGCCGTAACCAAAGTCAAGCCATTGGTGAGCGCGACAGCCGCAATCCACAAGTCATTTTCCTGAATACCCAGTGACTGGCTCGTCGCTGGGTCAATTAATTCTTCCGGATATTTCGTATGCGTTCGTCGCTTCCCGTTTCTGGGCGCATATTTAGCAAACAGACGCGCACGCAACTTTGCATAACTGTCGACCGCAACATGCTTGTCGATAACGAACACTTGTGGGAAGGCCGAAACTAGGGCGCGCAAATCCCTGTGCACATCAGGCATGGGGGCGGGTGAAGTACTTAGGCCGTATTCGATTTCACCAAGCGTGACTGAGCAAACAGCCGCGACACCGCTCTGCGCAATCGCTTGGCTTCGCCGCAGGACATTCAAACAGCACGGATCCTGAGCACCCATCTTTGCGCGGGCCAGCATGCTGACGATGTTTGTATCGAGCAAATAGACGTTCCTGATCTTGGAGGTCATGAATGATCGTCTTCCAAGTCGCGCAACAAATCCAGCGTTTGCGTTGTTGTTATCACCGGTAGACGTTCGACGACCTTGTCCATTCTCGAATTTTTGAAATTCGCCGATAGGTAAGTACTGAGAGGAATAGTAGGTGCGAAGGCTGGATCGAAATATCCTTCGAACGGGAAAGGAAGATTGCGTTTGGCCCCCCAAAACATGTCGAGTAGCTGGCGCTCTTCCCGAGGGGATAGATCGTATAGCTTCAGCACTTCCGCATCAATGGCCAACATTTGCTGACACAGAGTCTCCTTATCGACAGAATAATCTGTAAGCGATTCACGATAACGTTCTACCAGCGTACAGATGCGATTTTGAGCTCCGATTAATTTCTCAATTGGTGGGATTGGGATCGATTTGTAGGTTTCTATGCGAATGTCTTTTTGAAGACTATGTGTGTAGACGTAACCGACTGCGATCGGAGAGTTGAGAATGGCGGCGATGACTTCTACGCGGACGGCATGCTCGGCATTTGGCCAGACTCCGTAAAAACGCCGAGACACGCACAGGCCTTCCAAGTCGAGTGCCGCGGCGTACCGCCACGGACCTCGAGAGTTGCGCGATGCGGGCACAATGACTTTGGGTGCGTCCCAGTCGCGTGCCCAAGCGCCATTTTGCTGCAATTCCTCTTCCAAGGAAAAATAGAACTGCCCGGAGCACTCATAAGGCCGGAATGTATCGTCGACCTTCGAAATGCCGAATTTGCGATTGTTGGCGGGTCTGGAAAACAAGGTACGCTCAGTGGCGAATTCACTCTTATACCGGATGCCAGTACTAATGCTGACGATGCTGTCGAGTTTCGGCAACGAAGCCAATTTGGCCCAGAAGCTTCTCAAGCGAGGGATCGAAAGCGAGTTGTTTTCACGCGTTGCCAAGTACTCGGCCGGAATGCGGTCTTCCCAGCTCGTTGCTTGCGTATGTCTAAAGCGGTCAAGATCATTCTCGAGTACTTGACGGTAGTAGAACTGACTTTCCTTCCGTTGGCCTTTACGCGCAACCAACACAGCCGTTTCGACTTCGGAATGTGCGAAGACATTTGGCGGCAAGCTCGTGATGGAGATCAAATCAAAATCGCGCAATACCAAATCGCGTTCTTTCTTGTAATCGTTCCCATCCAAGAAGGTAAGGGGCAAGACCATGCCAAACAGACTGCCCGCGCCCAGTTCA
>Ga0366773_1051_pt1 | contig 17526 bp, 16 predicted proteins | sample BONcelHN113001D8_FD_207071 | JGI IMG/M metagenome (GOLD analysis project Ga0366773, IMG submission 207071) | Enriched cells from coal bed in the Powder River Basin, Montana, United States - BONCAT cells N11 rep2 HSBNCT.N11.300.1.D8 ...
GCCGCCATGCTGGGTGGCGGTTGACGTGAAGAGGGAGCCGACCTTGCCGATCAGCTTGCCCTCGAACCACAGGCCGCCGGTCTGGTCCAGGAAATTGCGCATCTGTGACGCGATGGCGCCAAAGCGCGTTGGCGCGCCAATGAGGATGGCGTCGTACTCGGCAAGTTCGGCGGGCATCGCCAGCGGCGCCTTCTGCTCCAGCTTGACGCCGCTCTTGCGGGCAACGTCTTCTGGCATCAACTCCGGCACCCGTTTGACCACAACCTCCGCACCGGCGTCGCGTACGCCGTCCGCCACAGCGTACGCCATTTGTTCGATATGTCCATACGTCGAGTAATACAGCACAAGCACCTTGGTCATGCGTGTCTCCTTATGAGATGGGGTGATGCGTGAGTGTCACACATTGCGGAAAAGGCTGCTGGCCACCGCAGCATTCGGCGGCGGTGGGAAAAAGAGGCGGGACAGGGCGCCGGCATGCGCGCCGCCCGCGGAGAACAGTGCGTACTAGTGCGTTGGCGCAAGATCGGGAAAACCGATGCGATTGTCGAATGGCCGCTCATGCTTGGCGGCGGCGATCGCATTGCCGCGCTCATGCACATCGTGCACCGCCTGGCGGTCCGCCTGGTTCTGGCACGCATCCGACACGTCGCCAACATCAATCATCGCGAGCGCACTACATGATGATGTTTGTCGTTATAGGAAGAAGAATCCAGCGGCCTGGGCGGTGGCGGGCGACATTGCGCAGCGGCGCCTGGTGCCCTTGGCGCCGGCGTGGGTGGCGCAGCCGCTGCCGTTTTACCTGCTGTATCCGCACGCGCGCTTTTATCCGGCGCGGCTACGCCTGTTTCTCGACACCGTGCGCGCCACGACACCGCAGATCGGGGAGAAGATTTCGCGCGTGCCGTGCCGTCCGGCGATTGCCGCTGACGATGCTGGATTAACTATCGTGCGCTGCGGTTTGCTGACGGCCAGCGACGGCGGTGATGCCATCAATTTCCATCCTGCGCATGCAGCAGGGTTGCCGCCACGCGCAGCGCACCTTCCTCGGCCGCCTCCTTCGTCAGGAAGACCTCATCCACGGCGACATGCTGGCGCGGGAACAGGCTGCTGCGGTGCATCGGGTTGGGCGACGCGCCGTAAATCGCCAGGTACGCGGCCCATTGCGCGGTGCCGGCGACCGCCACGCCTTCGTATTCCACTTCATGGCCGGCCATTGTGACGTAAGGCATGCAGTCTCCCGGTTGGGACGAACGCAGATTGTGGGTGAGCGCCGCGTCAGAGCGCAGCGGCGGTTACGAATTCAATCATGACGCCGGGCATCGGCACCACGAACAACTGTCGCTCGCCCGACGCCGGCAATGCCGCCTGTTGGTATTCGACGCCGCCCGCCTGCAGGCGGGCGAGCGGTGCCTGCCATTCGTCTTCACTCGCGATACGAAACGCAACGTGGTCGATGCGCGAAGGCGAACGCGTCTGTGGCCAATCGGAATTGGTCTTGACCAGGTGGATGATCGGCCGGCCATCCTGATACAGCCAGCGGCCGTCGAACGCAAATGGCGGGCGCGCGCCGCCGGTCAGGCCGACGATGCGGCAAAAGAAATGCCGCACGGTGTCCAGGTGCGGTGTGACGACGGTGGCATGGTCAAGTTTCATGGTGCGATGAAGTGTTCCATAGTTGCCGTTGATAAGGGGAAGGGGGCTGGCTCAGCCGCCGAAGTAACCGATGCCCTTTGCCATCAGCGCAGCGCACAGGATGACCGCGATCAGCAGCGTGGCCTCCAAGTGCAGCACGATGCGCAGCCGCCGCTTGTCCGCATCGTGCAGGACGGGAACCTGACCCTGCCGCAGCGATGCCCCCCAGCGGATGAAAGTGATGGTGGGATAAGCGGAAAGCAGGCCGACGACTGCGAACAGCAGCATCTTTGCAATGAAGCTCGCGCTGTGCAGATAGTAGTCCGCGCCCTTTTCAAAATACAGCACGCGCAGCACGCCCACGATGACGATCAGCAAGGCAACGATGCCGTAGACCCGATCGTAGCGCCGGATCTTGCGCGCCGATGCGAGCGTCAACGGCTCCTTCAGTAGCAGCAGCTCGGCAAACAGCACCAGCATGATGACGACGAAGAAAACATGGTGCAGAAAAGCGGCAAACGCATTCATTCGATCATTCCTTTCCGTGCAAGGCAGTGGACAAACGTCGGTGCGTAAAGTGCATTTTAAACATGCAGCACCAGCTTTAGGATCAGCCCGGCCATCGCGCTGGCGGCGATCACATGAATCACGTTGGCCTTGAAGCGGAACAAGGCAATCGCGGCGCCCAGCGCCAGTAACGCCGATATCCAGTCGAACGCACCGCCAACACCTTGCGGCCACAGCACATGGTAGCCAAAGAAAAAGGCAAGGTTCAGCACCACGCCAACCACCGCCGCCGTAATCGCGGTCAGCGGCGCGGTGAACGCCAGGTTGCCGTGGGTCGTCTCCACCAGCGGTCCGCCAGCGAGGATGAAGATGAACGAAGGCAGGAAGGTGAACCAGGTCACGATCATCGCCGCCACCGCGCCCGCCAGGAACGCGTGCTCTGGACCGAACCCGCCCTTCACATAACCACCCACAAAACCGACGAACGACACCACCATGATCAGCGGGCCGGGCGTGGTTTCGCCGAGCGCGAGTCCATCGATCATCTGGGTCGCATCCAGCCAGCCGTAATGTCCGACCGCGCCCTGGTACACGTAAGGCAGGACCGCATACGCGCCGCCAAAAGTAAGCAGTGCCGCCTTGGTGAAGAACCAGCCCATTTGCGTGAGCGTGTGGTTCCAGCCGCATAATGCCGCCAACAAGGCCATTGGCGTAGCCCACAATAGCGCACCCATCGCGGCAATGCGCTGCAGGGCGCGCCAGCGGAACAGCGCGTGCGCCGGGGGCGGCGTGTCGTCATCGATCAGCGCCGGTCCATACGATGCCCTGGCGCTTCCATGCGTACCGGCTGCAGCGAATTTCGCGGGCGCGATGCGGCCGCCCACATAACCGGTCAGCGCCGCGGTCAGCACGATCGCGGGAAACGGCACGTTCAACGCGAAGATCGCGGTAAACGACGCGGCGGCAATCGTCCACATGGTCCCGTTCTTCAATGCGCGCGAGCCAATGCGATGGGTCGCGTGCACGACGATTGCGGTGACTGCGGGCTTGATGCCGTAGAACAGCGCGGCCACCACCGGCGCATCGCCATAGGCGACATACACCCAAGACAGCCCGATCAGGATGAAGAGCGAGGGCAGCACGAACAGCGCACCCGCCGCCACGCCGCCCCAGGTGCGATGCATCAGCCAGCCGATGTAGGTCGCGAGCTGTTGCGCTTCCGGTCCGGGCAGCACCATGCAGTAATTCAGCGCATGCAGGAAGCGCCGTTCGCTGATCCAGCGTCGGTTTTCCACCAGCTCCTGGTGCATGATCGCGATCTGCCCCGCCGGCCCGCCAAAACTGATGAAGCCCAGCTTCAGCCAGAAGCGAAACGCTTCACCGAGACCGACCGACTGCGGCACGGCGGTGATATCCGGGGTCACCGGTGTGGAGCGCGTCATGGGCGGTAACGATGTGCGGTCAAGGAGGACGCCGATGTTGCCGACAAGGCGGCAGCGGGCGAGGCAACGGTGGGCAAGGGAAATCGGTGCATGCAGTAAGTGATATCGAGTGGGTACGCACAGGGCGGCCCGAACGGTTCAGCCCAGCCCACCGTAGATAGTAATGCCTGCGACCGGTTTCGTGCTCCCTGCCGCGCCCCGACCCTTTGTGTGACGTGGCGAACCGGCCGTCTTCGTGCACGCAGGTTGCGTTACCTCGTCCACTATATCCAACGGCGATGCCATGAAAAAGCAATTACTTGCCGCCCTGGCGGGTTTGTTCTCCCGGTGCGGCACCGCGCAGGCGGAAGGGTGCCTCAAAGGCGCGGCGGTCGGGATGTCGTTGGCGTTGCCGTAGCTGCCGGTGCCGGTTTGGACGGCCACTGTCCAGCCCGCAGGCATGCCAGCGCGAATGCGTTTGCCGCCGGTCGTGTTGCCTTTCAGCCACACCTCTGCAACTGGCGGCGTTGCGCTTCACCCGGCGCGTCGCCCAGCGCCAAGCGTTGCAGCGTGAATGCCATCGCTTGCGGCGTCGATGTATCGCGCAGATCGCCGGGAATCGCGCTGTTCAGCTCCGGCTCCCTGCGATCGAGACGTTTTACTCTGTGATCAGGGCGTCAAACTCGCGCTTTTGTTTGCGATGTGCTTACCCGCTTTGTTCTCTTCCTCTTCATTTAAAAATCAATCACAAACCGCTCGCGCCGCTTCATCCGTCGGCTGCTTCTTCACTGCGATTTCTACTCGCACGTCGCCCTTTACTTCTCGTACCTGCAAGCGACCGGAGGACGGCATGCCGATCAGCTCACCGCGCAAACCTGGCGTGATGCATCCGCGCGCGACACACGTCGTGCCGCCACCCGGCATTGTCGCCAGCGCATACCGCAGCGGCGACGACAGCCCTGATCGCTTCTTCATCCAAATGTTTGCCGCGTGCTACATCGGCGCGCGGCCTCTTGGTCGAACCACCAAGGACAAATCACCATGAGAGTTCGAAGGCACCGCCATGCTTGGCGTCGCTGCCTGCGCGATCGGTTTGACAGCGCAGGCAGATGCAAAGGCCAATCTGGTCTATACCGACCGATCTGCCCGCTGGGCTGGCAATGGGCCACGCTTTAGGATGTGGACATCGCGATGGCAGCCGTAGGTTATCGAAGCATGGGAACGTGCGAATGGCCTTTTGGCGATCGACGTGTTTTCCGCTATCATAGCCGCTGATCTTTAACCCTCCCCCTCACGCACCCATGTAGTAGTTTGCAAACCTCCTCCTTAAGCAGTGCCAGGCGTAACCGGAGGATCGTGAGCGGCGTACGTTGCCCACAAAAGTACAATCAGTTCATCATGATTGGGTGCTGCTACGGCATCTGATCAAAGCTGTCCATCCGGTGCGGTTATCTATACGCGCGTGTTCCTTCAGCACGTGCACATGCACTCGTCCATATGAAAATACATACTCTTAGAGAAGAATGGTTCTCGAACGTTCGCAACGACCTTCTTGCGGGAATCGTCGTCGCGCTTGCACTTATTCCTGAAGCACTAGCATTCTCCATCATTGCGGGCGTTGATCCGCAAGTTGGTCTTTACGCGGCATTTGTAATCGCTGTTGTCTCAGCCATCGCGGGTGGTCGGCCCGGGATGATTTCCGCCGCTACAGGCGCCATCGCTCTGCTGGTCGTCTCGCTGGTCAAGGACCATGGCGTACAGTATTTGTTTGCAGCGGCAATATTGGCGGGAATGTTCCAAATCGTGGCCGGCGTCTTCCGGTTAGGGGCGTTGATGCAGTTTATCTCACGCTCTGTCATCACGGGATTTGTGAACGCTCTTGCGATTCTCATTTTCCTGGCGCAGCTGCCTGAGTTGACCAATGCCCCAATGGCTGTCTACGCCCTCGTTGGAGCCGGTCTCGGCATGATCTACCTGCTTCCAAGAGTGACGAAAGCCGTGCCATCTCCGTTGGTATGCATTGTCGTGCTTACCATCGTATCGGTGGTCTATCAGCTTCCTGTGCGAACCGTCGGCGACATGGGCACTTTTCCCGACAGCTTGCCGATGCTGACACTGCCAAGCGTCCCATTTAGCTTTGATACATTGCGGATCATTTTTCCGTATTCGCTTGCGATCGCGATTGTTGGCTTGCTGGAGTCTTTGATGACCGCAGCAATCATCGACGACTTCACAGACTCGCCGAGCGACAAAAACAAGGAATGCCGGGGCCAGGGAATCGCCAACATCGTGTCCGGCTTCATCGGTGGAATGCCGGGATGCGCGATGATCGGTCAATCGATCATCAACGTGAAATCCGGAGGACGCGGCCGTTTGTCTACTTTTTCTGCGGGCGTGCTTTTGCTGGTCATGGTCGTCTTTCTTGGCCCGTGGGTAAAGCAAATCCCGATGGCCGCTTTGGTCGCGGTGATGATTATGGTTTCAATCAGCACATTCAGCTGGCGATCAATCCAGAATTTGGTCAAGCACCCAACCAGCTCCTCCATAGTGATGCTGGCCACAGTGATCGCGGTTGTCGCCACGCATAACCTGGCGATAGGCGTCGGCGCCGGGGTATTGCTCAGCGCGATTTTCTTCGCGTCAAAGGTGCGCAAGGTTCTATTCGTGGAATCGACAGTAAGCGATGACGGCCTACACAGGAATTATCTGGTTCACGGCCAAGTTTTCTTCGCCTCCTCCGAATTGTTCGTATCGGAGTTCGACTTCAAGGAACAAGTGAAGTCGGTGACGCTCGATCTCACCCATGCGCACTTCTGGGACCTGACAGCGGTTGAAGCCCTGGACCGTATCGTCTATAAATTTCGGCGCAACGGTATCGACGTCGAGGTCAAAGGATTGAATCGCGCCAGCAAAACCATAGTGGATAGGCTTGCAATGCATGACAAAGAGCAATCCCGGACGGCAGGCGTCGGCCACTGAGGAAGAACTGCCGCATACGGGTTTTCCGATGGGATCGAACGGCTTTAATAAACGATCCGCCGCTAATCGGTGACGCTTGCTTACGGACCCAATCGATGTTAATACCGACCGTTAAAAGCCTTCGTCCCATTGCGTACTTTACGAGTAAGCATCTTCCCGCTTTCCACAGCCAATGCTGCGAAGCGCCGAATGTCCGCTTTGGGTCGAAAGCGGACATTTCAGTTTAAAAAAAGCGGTCGCTACTTGAATCGATCTCCGTTCAATCGACACGCTTCGCCCAGACTGTCTGCGCGTTGGTGAACTCGCGCAATCCGAAATGCGAAAGTTCGCGGCCGTAGCCGCTATTTTTTACTCCACCGACAGGGATGCGCGCATTCGACGCCGGATAGCCGTTGATGAATACGCCACCGGTTTCAAGGCGGCGCGCGATACGCAGCGCTCGTTCGATATCGCCAGTCCACAGGCTGCCGCCCAAGCCGTAATCACTGGTATTTGCAAGCAGGATCGCGTGCTCGACATTTTCGGCGACGGTAATTGCGGCAACCGGGCCAAACGTTTCCTCGTCGAATGCGGCCATGCCGGGCCCGACGTTGGTCAATACAGTGGGCGCGTAGTAGTTTCCTGGATCGCTCAGTTTCTCGCCGCCGAGCGCCAGAACTGCACCTGCAGCGATCGTACGTTTCACTTGCTCATGTAGTTCATCACGCAAGTCGCGCCGTGCCATCGGGCCAATCGTGCTTGCGCTATCAAGCGGGTCGCCCACTTTGATGTCTTTTGCGGCGGCGATGAACTTCTGGGTAAATTCATCTGCGATTGGCGCTTCAAGAATGAAGCGCTTGGCCGCCAGACAAACCTGGCCGGCATTTTGAAAACGCGCCTTGATACCGGCCTCTACGGCCAAGTCTATATTTGCATCGGCCAGCACAATGAATGCATCGGCGCCGCCCAGTTCCAGCAGGCTCTTCTTGAGTGCTTTCCCCGCAATCGCTGCAACGGCTGATCCTGCGCGCATGCTGCCGGTCAACGTCACTGCGGCGATGCGCGAATCTTCGATGACGCGAGCTACGGTTTCGTTGTCAGCGATCAGATTGGCGAACAATCCTTTCGGAAAGCCGGCCGCTTCATACGCGTCTTGCAGAGCATAGGCAGAGCCCATGACGTTGGGAGCATGCTTCAACAGCAAGCCATTACCGGAAAGCATGATCGGGCCAGCAGCCCGTATCACTTGCCACAAGGGGAAGTTCCAGGGCATCACAGCCAGTACGGTGCCGATGGGAAGATAAGATACGTACACCTCGTCGTCGCCCTCCACGGGAGCGCGTTCATCCGCGAGCGCTGCAGGGCCGTTCTCGGCAAGCCAGTCAAGCGTGGCCGCGCATTTTTCTACCTCGGCACGCGCCTCATTGATGGTCTTACCCATCTCGGCGGTAACAGTGGCGGCCAACGCATCTTTGCGGTCGCGCAGAATGGCCGAAAGATGACGGTAAGCCGCCACGCGTTCGCGCATCGGGGTTGCGCGCCATAACCGAAAGGCGGCCGCGCTGAGATCGACGAGTTGTTCGACTTCGCTTGGCGTTTGAAATCCGTAAGTGGCAATCAACTCGCCGTTGGCGGGATTGCGTGAAATGGCGACGGCCGCGGTGTCGCTTTTTGCGGTTTGATAAGTAGACATCGGTGAATCCTTTTTTGATCGTTGAAGCAGCGGATATGAACCGCTATGATAATCAGTCACGGGCGGTGCCGGCAGCAGCAAGAAGGCGTGTTGTTATCCTGTGAGTGCGCCTCCTGGTCAGTGCGCCTTGGAATATACGTGACGAGCGAAAGCTCCGGCCGTTCCTCTGGCGTCAAGGCGACATAGGTGTAGTCTACGATTTCCCCCGATTTTGGATTGCCATCGCGCAGACGCACGGAGTGCAAGTACCGGTCGAAGGTGGCGCCCCGGAAGTTTGATGATGGCTACTTCGCCCGCAAATACAGCGTCTTTTGGTTCGATCCGGCGACCTGCCGCTCTTCAATAACGAAGAGGTCCGTTCTGGCCCTGACGAGGTCGGACAGCTTCTTGTATCCGTACAGCCGCGAGTCAAAGTCCGGCTGCAGCTTGGTGAGGTAGCTGCCAAACGCGCCAAGGCCGGCCCAGCCGCTGTCATCGATCGCCTGATCGAGCGCCATCAACACAAACTTTTTCGGAAACTTCAACGGCGGTTCGTTGGCGTGGCTGCTGTGCGAAGCGGCCGATGCAGGCGGCGCGACTTCCGATTTAGGTGCGTCGGAAGCGGCATCGTTGCGCAGCACTTCCGTAAAGACGAATTTGTGGCACGCATTGCGGAATGCCTCCGGCGTTTTCTTTTCACCGAAGCCAAAGACCGACAGCCCTTCCTCCCGCAAGCGCATCGCCAGGCCGGTAAAGTCACTATCGCTGGTGATGAGGCAGAAGCCGTCAAATTTTCGCGTATAGAGCAAGTCCATCGCATCGATGATAAGCGTGCTATCGGTCGAGTTCTTTCCCGTCGAATATGGTTTCTTAAATATCTGGGAGTAGAGATGGTTTAAGCAAGTCAGGATTGCGTTCAAACATTGCGTCACTTCTGCTTCGCTCAGGATCACACTAGATTTCGGATGAACTAGTCGGTTTCTAAGCTTTATGCCTGTGCCTAGTTGCTCCTGCCACGTGCCTTTATCTGGAAGGCCTGAAATGGAGAAATTAGAAAGTATGAAATCGATACGCTCTTCTAATCTATACATTTTTAATTTATCGGTTAGTTCAAATCTGCCATTTTTTAGTCGATATTCATTTTCTTTCAATATCGACTGTTCTAATACACTAAGTTTTGGTCTGATAGATAGCTCTTCCGCTATCGCATTGACATGTGCCTCAAGAGAAGAAAATGCAAGTAGCAGCGCTGCGTTATAAAAAGGCGCTTTAACTTCTGATTCCTTCGCTTCTTTAGCCTTCTCTAGAAAACGCTTCGCCTGCTCAAATAACGTGGCAGATAGTTCGTCTATATCCATTAATTCCCATTCCCTTTTTTCTCGGCTCGAATTACTTCAAGCGTCGCTTCCTTTGCATGAAATTTTTTAATTGCAAGGTCCACTGTCGATGCTGTGATCCCGTCGCCTTTTTCCGCCTGAAGGAAAAACAGTTCAACGAGCCGCCCCCGTTCTTTCGCATCGGTACGATAGCCAAGTCCACGATAATTTTCTGCATCAGTCTTGTGACGTCCCTTAGCCAGAACAGCCGCGTTTAACGGGTCCCTGCCGGTTTGACTCTTTAGACCGTAATGCCTATCTAAACGGACTGGATTATTGTTCAATACTCCCGCTGTAAAAGCCCACGCACTAAGAACTGCAGAATTGAGTGCCTTCTCTGCGGAGTCGACGCTAGAGGCTTTTGCTTTTTTTCCTGTAGTCGGCTTAAACGCCATTCTTTGCGCAGTGATGAGCGCCGCATACTCAACCCCCGCTTTTTTTAGCTTTTGATCACTCCACAGATTTGGCTTTGTTTTCTTAAGGGCGTCCCATTCTTGGTCGGTCACACCGGACTTACAAATTATGGGTGTTGTGTCGGACTGATCAAAATTTTTTGCATCGATTTCAGTTCCTTGGAAATAATTCAGAATAAATGTTCTTGCTGCGCGAACTGTTAATGGACTAGCGCGAGCTCGCTTATCTGCAAAATCTTGTCCGCTTTCTAGCAAACCCACAGCTTGGCACCAATCTCGAAGTTCCGGGCCTGCAAGCGTCTCCTGCATGCGATCGAACAGGTCTGTAGAAACAGCGATGTTGGTATTGGAAATTAGTTGTACGTCTAGTCGCTGCTCAGGATCAAGCGCGAAATAGATTTTTAGCCCATGGTAAACGTCTATGCCTTTTTGTAAGGCGTCGCGAACGGCCGTAAATCTATGCTGGCCTCCAATAATTTTTATCGGGTGGGTCGAATCAAACGTGCGGTTAAATTCACAAACGATGTTGCTGAAAGTGCGCTTTAATGAAGCGTCTTCCTTCATCTGTTCGAACGCTACATGGTCCTCGACAATCTCGCGGTTCGCACGGTAATCAGGCTGTTCGTCCGGATCTAAGGGGACATCTATCGTGCCGAGGTCAACAAGCTTGCGCGCGGGCACATGGCACTCAACGTAGATTGCTCCTGTTCGCAAATCTCGGAGTACCGGTAAGTGGCTGTTTTCTAGCGGTTGGCAATTCACTCCGAAGTCTTCGATTAACGACATCACCTCTTTCTGTAGGGCGATATTAGACGTTAAGTCAGCATGATCTACAATTTTAGTTTTTGTCATATGAGGAATTTCGTTGATTTTAGTAAGTGTCGATGGACGTTGCCTTAGCTAACGGCAGCACTCTTTGCGTTACATTGCTAGGGGCGGACTTTAATAATATCGTTGAGGCCGCTTCACTCATTTTCCCCAAGAATCCTTCAACGTCACAGCGCGATTAAACACAGGCCTCCCAGCCTTGCTGTCCACGCGATCCGCCACAAAGTAACCATGCCGCTCGAACTGGAACTTCTCATCCGGCTGTGCCGATGACAATCCCTGTTCCAGGTACGCGGTAATCACTTCCTTCGAATGCGGATTCAAGGCCTGCTTGAAATCCTTGCCGCCCGCATCGGGATGCGCGTCGGTGAACAGGCGGTCGTACAGCCGCACTTCCGCTTCCAGTGCATGCGGCACGCTGACCCAGTGGATGTTGCCCTTCACCTTGTAGTTGGCAGAGCCTTCGGTGCCGGATTTGCTGTCGGGGAAATAGGTGCAATGGACTGCGATGATGTTGCCGTCTGCGTCCTTGTCCGCGCCGACGCATTCCACTACGTAGCCGTAGCGCAGGCGCACCTTGTTGCCGGGGAAAAGGCGGAAGTAGCCTTTGCTCGGCACTTCCATGAAGTCTTCCTGTTCTATCCAGAGTTCTTTGCTGATCGGGAAGGTACGGTTGCCGCGTTCCGGGTGATGCGGGTGGACCGGCGCGCTGCATTCGACCGTTTCGCCTTCGGGGAAATTGTCGATGATTAGCTTGAGCGGACGCAGCACGGCGATGGCGCGCGGTGCCTTCTCGTCGAGGTCGTCGCGCAGTGCGCCTTCCAGCGTGCTCATGTCTATCCAGCTGTCGGTCTTGGTGACGCCTATGCGTTCTGCAAACAACTGTATAGCTTCCGGCGTGTAGCCGCGACGGCGGATGCCGACGATGGTGGGCATGCGCGGATCATCCCAGCCGTCGACGATGCTTTCTTCGACCAGTTGCAGCAGCTTGCGCTTGCTGGTGATGGCGTAGGTCAGGTTCAGGCGCGCGAATTCGTATTGATGCGGCAGCGGTTTCTTGAAGAAGCCGCCTTCGGCGAGATGCTCCAGCACCCAGTCGTAGAACGGGCGGTGATCCTGGAATTCCAGCGTGCAGATCGAGTGCGTGACGTGTTCGATCGCGTCTTCGATCGGGTGCGCAAAGTCGTACATCGGGTACACGCACCACTTGTCGCCGGTGCGGTGGTGATGCGCGTGGCGGATGCGGTAGATCGCCGGGTCGCGCATGTTCATGTTGGGCGAGGCCATGTCGATCTTCGCGCGCAGGATGTGTTCGCCATCCTTGAATTCGCCGGCCTTCATGCGGTGGAACAGGTTCAGCGATTCTGCGACGGGGCGATCGCGGAAGGGCGAGTTCTTGCCGGGCTCGCCAAAGTTGCCGCGGTTCCTGGCCATGTCGTCCGCGGACTGGCTGTCCACGTACGCGTGGCCGGCCGTGATCAGGTACTCCGCCATCGCATACATCTGGTCGAAGTAGTCGCTGGCGAAGTAGAGGTGCTCGCCGCCTGCATCCGTCCAGTCGAAGCCCAGCCATTTCACGCTGTCGAGAATGGTGTCGACGTATTCCTGTTCTTCCCTGGTCGGATTGGTGTCGTCGAAGCGCATCGTGCAGCGGCCGTTGAAGTCGCGCGCGAGGCCGAAGTTCAGGCAGATCGATTTCGCGTGGCCGATGTGCAGGTAACCGTTGGGCTCGGGCGGAAAGCGGGTCACGACCGGCGGCAGCGGATTGCCGTTCTGATCGGTGCGGTTGGCGTGTTTGCCTGCGGCCAGATCGTGCTCGATGATGCCGCGCAGGAAGTTGGAGGGGGCCGGCTGAGGAGCTGCCGGCTGGGTCCCGGCCGGGCCGCGTGCGGCAGGGTTGGCGGGGGCTGCGTTGGCGTTTCCGTTTTTTGGGTCGTTGCTCATGGGTTGCTGGTCGGGAGTCGGTCTGCGGACGCAGGGAATGGGGCATTTTACCGTAGCGGGTATGGCGCGCGTGCCCGGTACGAGCGGGTGGCATGCGGCTCCCGCCGGCGGAGAACCAGCAGTGGCCGCTGTCTACCGGCGCTACGCATGGCATGATCGACCTCGGCGAAGTGATGGCGGCATACCTGCATCCGGACGATCAGGGGTACACGTCCGACGCGCGGGAACATGCCAAGCGCACCGGCGAGCGCTTCATGGTGAAGCACTGCATCCGCTCCTTCGAAGGCGGCTATCACTGGTTCCTGGCGTCGGCGGAGAATGCTCAGTCGTCGTGGCGCCGGCGCTGTTGATGGCGTCGTTGCTGTTGCTGGGTATGGTGCAGTTTGCGCACCGAGCCGCGTTCCAGGAAGATCAGGTAGGACAGCACGGCGATCGGCAGGAACATGGCGCCCCAGCCTGCGTACTGGAAGGCGAACGCTGCGCCAACCGCGCCGACGGCGAACGCCAGTACCGGCCACAGGAACTTGACGCAGCGCTGGCGCACCGTGTCGTTGGCGGTACCGGTCAGCACATCGACCGCGTCGATGATCAGTTGCGTGACGTTGCCCGTCATGGCCGATGTCGGCGCCAGGTGCGACAGCAGCAGGCGGCCGCTGCCGCTGTGCGCGCCCATCGCCATCGCGCCGACGCAACCGGCGGCGATCGACATGACGGTGGGTACTTCGCCAATCGGGCTGGCCATGCAGCCGACTACCATGAAGGCAATCAGCAACAGCAGTTGCAGCCAGTAGGCGGAGACCAGCGCATGCAGGCCGCGCCTGACCAGCGCGCCGATCATCAGCCGCGCGACGGCGACGCCGATGATGAATGCGGGGAAGGCGAGGAACTTGAGCAGCAGCGGGCCGCCTTGCGGGTGCGCCATCTCGGCGCCGATCAATACGAAGTTGCCGGTGACGTGACCGGTGAACAATCCGAACAACGCAACGAAACCGAGTGTGTCCACGTAGCCCGCAACGAAACCGAGGCTGGTGTTCTGTACCTTGTGGCGAAACTCACTGCGCTTCATTCATCCCCCAACGTTTGATCATCTGATGTTGTCATGTGCAATCCGCTTGGCGCAGCAATCGTTCGCCGCGTCCGCTGTGCGTATCGAGAAATACCCTTGCCAGCATGCTCAATAACCGACAGCCTGTCCATCGCGGCGCGGATCGCTGGCGGCGACGTAGCCGTGCGCGGTCTTCCAGATGAATTGCGCGGAACCGAAGTCCATGTAGCTGTCCGCCACGTTTTCGATCTTGTGGCCGCGCGCGAGCAGGGCAGCGGTGACGTCGGCCGGCATCTCCGGTTCAACGTCGACCGACATGCCGACGTTGACCTTCCAGCGCGGCGCATCGCAGGCGGCTTGCGGCTGCTGCCGGTACGACAGCATGCGCACCAAAGCTTGGACGTGACCCTGCGGTTGCATGTTGCCGCCCATGACGCCGAAACTCATTTGCGGCTGGCCGTCCTTGGTCAGGAAGCCGGGAATGATGGTGTGGAACGGGCGCTTGCCGGGGGCGACGCAGTTGGGATGGCGCGGACTGAGGTTGAAGCTGTGGCCTCGGTTCTGCAGGCTGATGCCGGTGCCCGGCACCACCACGCCCGAGCCGAAGCCCATGTAATTGGACTGGATGAAACTCACCATCATGCCGCTCTCATCGGCCGCGCTCAGATAAATGGTGCCGCCCTTGGGCGGCGTGCCGTAGGCGAAGCGCGTCGCTTTCTGTTCGTCGATCCGGCGCGCGCGTTCGCTCAGGTAACCGTCGTCGAGCAGGTCCTTGACCGTCATCGCCGTCATGTACGGTTCATCCGCGACCCACTTGTAGGTATCGGCAAAGGCGAGCTTCATCGCTTCGATCTGCAGGTGGCGGCTTTCGACCGAATCGACAGGGAAGCGCGTGATGTCGAGTTTGTCCAGGATACCGAGCGCGATCAGCGCGGCGATACCCTGGCCGTTCGGCGGAATCTCGTGCACGGTATGGCCGGCGTAGTCCTTGCTGATCGGCGTCACCCATTGCGGCGTGAAGTCGGCCAGATCGGACAGCACCATCGCGCCGCCGAATGCGCGCGCGTGGCTGACCATGGCTTCCGCCAGTTCGCCGCGATATAGCGCTTCGCCCCGGGTTTCCGCAATCTTGCGCAATGAACGCGCGGCGTCGGCAAAGACAAACTGCTCGCCCACATGCGGCGCGCGGCCATGCGGCATGAAGGCGTAGGCAAAGCCCGGTTGCGTCTGCAGGATGGGAATGGCTTTCTCCCATTTTTGCTGCACGACTTGCGATACCATGTAGCCGCGTTCGGCCAGTTCGATGGCCGGCTCCAGCAGATCGCCGAACGGCAGCCTGCCGAATTTTTTGGAAAGCGCGGCCCAGCCAGCAACCGCGCCCGGCACCGTGACCGCATCCCAGCCGCGTTCCGGCACGATGTTGTTGTGCTTTTGCCGGAAGTACTCGGGGGTCCATGCGGCCGGCGCCGGACCGGAGGCATTGAGCCCGTGCAGCCGCGTGCCGTCCCAAATCAGTGCAAACGCATCGCTGCCCAGACCGCATGAAACGGGTTCGACAACAGTGATGGCGGCCGCGGCGGCGATAGCGGCATCGACTGCATTCCCGCCTTTTTGCAGCATGCGCAATCCTGCCTGCGCAGCGAGGGGTTGCGAGGTGGCGACCACATTGCGCGCGAATAGCGGGCGTCGAATCGAGGGGTAGGGGTTGTGCCAGTCAAAGTCGATCATGGTGTTCTGTCTCCGCTAGTGTTTTCGCCTTGCGCATCATGGTGGCACGCAAATTGTATAAGCTGCCTGGCGCGCCAGGTTTGTCGCTGCGTGCCGGGGTCCTGCGGATTCTAGCCAAGTGGTGACATTACCTCGCTTGTGTTTCAGGAATATTGTTCAACAGAATTAATTTAGCCGGGCGAGGTCAAAGGCGTGTCCGGCGAACGCTTTATAAGCAACGACACGAACTCATGTGGCCTTATCCAAAAATCATCGCGCACCGCGGCGGCGGCGTGCTCGCTCCTGAAAACACCCTTGCCGCGTTTCGTTGCGGCGCCACGCATGGCGCTCGTGCGGTTGAATTCGACGTGATGCTCGCCAAGGACGGCGTGCCGGTCGTGATGCACGACCCGACGCTCGGCCGCACCGTCAGCGGCACGGGCAGCGTATCCGACTACACCTCGCACGAACTGACCCTGATGGACGCCGGCAGCTGGTTCGGCCGCGACTTCGCGGGCGAGCGGGTGCCGACCTACGAACAGGCGGCGGCGTTCTGCATCGACAACCAGATCTGGATGAACGTGGAGATCAAACCGGTGCCCGGTTTCGAGGAAGCGACGGGCCGCGTCGTGGCGCACTATACGAAGCGCCTGTTCGCCGACCTGCTGGCGCGCGGCGATGCCGATCCGGCGCGCGCGGGGCTGCCGCTGTTTTCCTCTTTTTCGTATGAAGCGCTCAGGGCGGCGCGGCGCGCCGCACCCGCGATCCCGCGCGGCTACCTGCTGGACCGCGTTCCGCCGGACTGGCAGGAGCGGATTGCCGAGCTGGGTGCAGTCGCAATCGATACCAGCTATCGCCACTTAACCAAGGCGCAGGCGCGCGCCATCAAAGCCGCCGGGCTGGGCCTGTTCTGCTACACGGTCAACGACCCGGAGTGCGCGCGCAAGCTGTTTTCTTGGGGAGTCGATGCCATCTGCACCGACCGCATCGATCTGATCGGGCCGCGTTTTCTCTGAGTTACGTGCTGTTACGTCGATTACATCCCTCGCGTCCTCAGGGTGCGGCGATTGGGCGTTGAAGGCAACATGGGCATGCGCTCATGTTCGCTATTCCGACCAATTAGAGATGGAGAGGACGATGAAAACCCAAAAACTGATTCCTGCCGTGGTGCTGACGCTGCTGGCATTGCCGGTGTTTGCGCAAAGCACGACGACCGAGTTGCAGCGCGATGTGCGCCAGCAGCAGCGCATCGAAAACGGCCTGAAGTCCGGCCAGCTGACGACGCGTGAGGCTTCCAAGCTGGAGCGCCAGGAGTCGCATGTCAGCAAGGTAGAGGCAAAGGCGATGAAGGACGGCACGGTGACGCCGGCCGAACAGAATCGCATTCAGACGATGCAGAACAAGGTGGGCCGCAACATCAATGCGCAAAAGCATGACGCCCAGGTCGGCAATCCTGCGTCGGCATCCAGCCAGCGCATGCGGGCCGATGTGCAGCGCAACGTGAACCAGGAAAAGCGCATCCAGAATGGCGTTGAAAGCGGCGCGCTCGATCCGCACGAAGCCGCACGCATGCAGCGCACGCAATCGCGCCTGCAGCGCAAGCAGGCCCGCGTTGGCCGCGACGGTCATGTCAGCGCCGCCGAACAGCATCGTGTGCGGCGCGCCGAGCATCGCGATTCGCGCCGGCTCTTTCGCCAGAAGCACGATGCGCAACACGGCGCCTGATCGCTTGCCGATTCGCCTTTGACGCGCATTGCACCGGCGGCCGTCGCCGGTGTGATTGCCATCCCTTCAGCGAAGCCCGCCTGCTCGCCGCACGCGGGCTTTTTGCGTTGCCGGCGCACGCGCTGCCTCACGTATAATCAGGGGTTTGCAGATCGCCCCTTTTCCTTGCCAGATAAAACATGAAATCGTCCGACATCCGGGAAAAATTCCTGAAGTTTTTCGAATCGAAAGGCCACACCATCGTGGCATCGAGTCCGCTGGTGCCGGGTAACGATCCGACGCTGATGTTCACCAATTC
>Ga0366773_1053_pt1 | contig 17241 bp, 15 predicted proteins | sample BONcelHN113001D8_FD_207071 | JGI IMG/M metagenome (GOLD analysis project Ga0366773, IMG submission 207071) | Enriched cells from coal bed in the Powder River Basin, Montana, United States - BONCAT cells N11 rep2 HSBNCT.N11.300.1.D8 ...
AAGGGAGACGCCGCACGAAGTGAATTTATCAACAAATTTAAGGAAGTGCAGCGCCTTAAAACGCAGCTTGACCAATATACAGATATCAAGGAAGAGCAAGCGGCAAAAGTTGAAGAATTATTACCGGAAGACACTTTGCGTGCGTTCCGTGGTGTTTATATTGAAACGGCTCAAATGCTAAAAGCACAGCAAGGCAAAGATTTTAAGGATAAAGATCCGGTGATTGAACAGCTCGATTTTGAGTTTGTCCTATTTTCCTCTGCCATTATTGACTATGATTATATCATGTCGCTGATTTCAAAATACACACAGCCTGATGTGCCTAAGAAAGAAAAAATGACCAAGAAAGAATTGGTTGCTCTTATAAGTTCAACCTCCAATTTGATAGATGAACGAGAAGATATAGAAGAATATATCAATACGTTAGAAGATGGAAAAGGGTTGGATGAAAAATCCATAAGAGCAGGCTATCAAAAATTTAAGGCAGAAAGATCGGCTAAAGAACTGGCGGCAGTTGCAAATAAACATGATATAGAGCCGCCATCATTGCAAAACTTTGTCGATAAAATTATGGAGCGTATGATTTTTGATGGAGAGAAGCTAAGTGACTTATTAGAGCCACTGGGGCTTGGCTGGAGAGACCGAACGAAGAAGGAACTTGAATTAATGGATGATTTAATTCCGCTGCTTAAAAAGCTTGCAGACGGACGTGTGATTGTGGGGCTGAATGCGTATGAATAAAAAAGAGAAAACGGCGTTGGTGCCGAGGCTAAGGTTTCCTGAATTTAGAAATAATAGAATAATTAACCTTGAAAATGGAAATGTATTATTTGAATCAATCAGTAATAAAAATCATAACTCCGATCTTCCTGTTCTCGCCATAACGCAGGAACATGGAGCAATTCCAAGAGATCAGATTGCTTATAATGTGTCGGTAACGGATAAGAGCCTTGGAACTTACAAGGTTGTTGAGATAGGGGATTTCATCATTAGTTTAAGATCTTTTCAAGGCGGCATAGAATATTCTTTGTATCATGGTATTTGCAGTCCAGCTTATATTATTTTACGCAAAAAAACTCCGATAGTGGAACAATACTATAAGCATTATTTTAAAACAAATAAGTTTATACAAGATCTAAACAAAGACTTAGAAGGCATAAGAGATGGTAAGATGGTGAGCTATAGTCAATTTTCATCTATACTATTACCTAAACCAGAAAACAAAGAACAACAAAAAATTGCTGATTGCCTGTCTTCCCTTGATGACCTTATCACTGCAGAGGATAAAAAGCTTGAGGCTCTCAAAGCGCACAAAAAAGGCTTAATGCAGAAGTTATTTCCTACCGAGGGTAAAACTATCCCCGAATGGAGATTTCCGGAGTTTAGGGGTAGCGGAGAGTGGGAAGAAAAAAGGCTTTCAAAGCTTTGCGATATGCAGGCTGGTAAGTTTGTGCAAGCTTCAGAAATATATGAAAAGAGAAAAAATAATATGTTCCCCTGTTACGGTGGAAATGGATTGCGTGGATATACTTATTCATTTACTCATTCTGGCGAGTATTCCCTTATTGGCAGACAGGGAGCACTTTGCGGCTTTTTTGACATCTTCCGGCTTAAAATAATCAATGTGAAAACGAAGTACATTACGGTCATCAATGGCATTCGTTATGGTATAGGCATGCAGTTCTTTTTCAAAAACATCTTTTGTTGTGATATAAGAACCAATTGTACCATCAATTTTCTTATATGTTGCATTATCATCAAATATTGGCGTCCCGGTAAATCCAAAAAGCTGCGCTTTGGGGAAAAAATTTTTAATTGCCGCATGGTTATCGCCAAACTGTGAACGGTGACATTCATCAAAAATAATGGCAATACGTTTATCTCTAAGCTTTGACAAGCGGTCTTTGTAGGTAGGTTCGCCCCTTCTCTTTTTCTCTTGGTTACGCTTGCTATCCTCATCAAGAGCAAGCCCAAGCTTTTGAATTGTGGTAACAATTACTTTGTCACGATAATCATCCGAAGTAAGTCGTTTAACCAAACTTTCCGTGTTGGTATTCTCTTCAACGCAGCCTTCTTGAAATTTATTAAACTCCAATCGAGTTTGTCTATCAAGGTCTTTTCTGTCAACGACAAATAAACACTTCTCAATTTCAGGATTGTCCTTTAACAGTGTTGATGTTTTAAACGATGTAAGTGTTTTTCCACTTCCGGTAGTATGCCAGATATATCCGTTGCCACGATTCTGATCGATGCAGTCCATGATTGCCTTAACAGCGTAAATTTGATAAGGACGCATAATCATCAAATTCTGCTCACTTACCACAAGTACCATGTAACGGCTTATTAATTGCCCGATAGTGCATTTTGACAAAAACTTATCAGAAAAATCATGTAGATGGGTAATTTTGTTGTTTTTCTCATCTGCCATCTGATAAATTGGCAAGAAGCGCTCGTCGGCGTTGAAACAAAAGTGTTCCTTGTGATTGTTGGCGAAATAATATGTGTTACTCTCATTGCTCACAATAAAAAGCTGTATAAAACAAAGCAACGAGTTTGTATAACCATTGCCTGGGTCATTTTTATATTCTACAATTTGCTCCATTGCTTTTTTAGGTGTAATTTGCAATGACTTCAACTCCACCTGAACAGCAGGAACACCATTGATGAGGATAATAACATCATAACGATGGTTGCTATTTTCCGTGTTAATACGCAACTGGTTTATCACTTCAAATTCATTTTTACACCAGTCCTTAATATTTACAAGCATGTATTGCAGCGGCGTATCATCATCACGCTTGAAGGTGTTGATCTCTCTTAAAGTTTTGGCGGCAGTGAACACATCCGTAGTGATAATAATATCTCTGAGGCGTGCAAATTCGGAATCGCTTAATTTTGCACGATTCAATCTTTCAAAATGCTGTTTGAAATTAGCTTCAAGTGTCGCCTTGTCGCGAATATCTTCCCGATATGTATATTTTAAATCTCGAAGCTTTTCAATAAACTCTACCTCTATTTGCTGTTCAGATTTCATACCTAAATCTCCTCATACTATAAAATAGTAATAGCCAAAGCCCTTTTTCAAAACTATGCAACACCTACTTTGTTTTAAGGAGCAACTCGATCAGCTCAGGACTAATGCTTTTATTCTTACAAAGCTCTATTAAAGCATGACGGGCTATTTGATTCGGCTTTGCATGATTGTTCTCCCATCGGTTCACAGATGTAAATCCAACATGAAGCTCACGGGCAAGCCCTTCTTGGGACAAACATAGCTCTAAACGCACTTTTTTAATCGCTTCGCTTAACTCCATTTAGCCTCACCTCGTTATTGTACAGCTAACTATAATATATTATATCATAAGCTATAGCGTTTTACCAAAAGCGACACCATGCACTATAGAAAAAACACGCCTTAAGCTTCTTACCCAAGTCGTATTTTCCATCTTTAGCTTGCATTTCTTAAATTGTCCCTATGATACCTTGGGCTTTGGAGGCTTATGTTCTTAATAACAAATGTATAATCGAAAATGCTGAAGTTAGCAGTTAGGTTAATTTATTCACCATCACAGATTTCTTGGTATAAGCAAATAATCTTTCGGCGATATTCAACAGTTGAATGCTGAAATGCCATCGCCCATTTTACATTTTCATCGCGATGCAACGGGACAAAAACATCCTTAACATAGTATGTTTGTTGTATTGGTAGAACTACATCTGAAAGAAGCTTATTTACAGGAAGAGCACTGTTTATATCATCTTCATTTATGTAAATGTCAGGGAGACAGGTCCATTGACACGTACCTTTATAATAAAAACTCTCAGAGAGACAATAAGGGACGTTCCTTTTCTGTCAACTTCTTGCTATCACACCACGAGATATTCCGGTAGCTCGCTCAATTTGACGAATAGATAATCCTTCTTTTTCTTTTAATTGCCTAAGTAAAGTATCACGCTCTGCTTTAGACCAAGCTGCGATTTCATGAGGTTCGCTTCCTTCTGTACATCGCAATATTTTGCGATGAATTTCTTCTTCAGATGGATTGACCCTTCCTGACACATCAAAATGGTCATTTGTGTTAATTTGGTGCAATCGCAGCCATTCATCTCTACCCAACAGTCCCAAAGAAAAAGCTGTATCTGTCAACGTCCCACCATGCTCATAGTCCCGATAACTGCTAAATCTATATTCCTCCAACTTTACAACAATTCCTGCCTTGATAGGGTTTTGGTGTATATAACGTATTAATGGAATAAAGTATTCGTCAACTTCAACTGGTTGGCTTTTATATCGACTAGCAATTAATGCACCATTTCTTTCGTATTTTCGATTAAAATACATTGCATACTTTGTTAAGAGCCGCTTCATGACTAGAGAAATATCACCCATTTTACTTTCCTTGATCAGTAAATGAACGTGATTGCTCATTAAACAATATGCATGTAACTCAAATGCCATCTCCGTCTTTAATCGTTGTAAACTTTCGAGAAAATATAAAAAGTCGCTTTCGTCCTCAAATAAGTGCTGCCGATTTATTCCACGAAAAACTACATGATAAAAGCCTGTAGCGCTTAGTCCCCTCGCTTGTCTGGCCATTTTTACCACCTCTTTTTTATTCTATCATGTTTATGACAAAAAAGGAACGTCCCTAACTGTTCTAATTACCTAAGTAAAGTATCACGCTTGCTTTAGACCAAGCTGCGATTTCATGAGGTTCGCTTCCTTCTGTACATTGTAATGTTTTGCGGTGAATTTCTTCTTCAGATGGATTGCTCCTTCCTGACGCCTTGGTAGGGTTTTGGCGTATACCCAAATACCATCTCTGCCTTTAATCATTTTAAACTTTCAAGAAATATAAAAAGTCGCTTTCTCTTTATGCGTTAATACCGCCATATTATAACTTGTATTTTCGGAAGATTTCTGCGGACAATATATATAATTGATCTGAAATTTATTATAGTTTTTGTTAAAGGACAGTTTATGAAATAGGAGGTTCATGGCATATGTGCGGAATAGTAGGATGGATTGATTGGGAGAAAGATTTGAACCAACAAAAACAAATCCTAGAAAAGATGAACAGCACTTTACGTCATCGCGGCCCAGATGCAGAAGGCATTTGGCTTTCGACTCGGGCAGCATTCGGGCATCGCCGTCTTAGCGTAATTGATCCAGAGTGTGGTCTGCAGCCAATGGTTTATAAAGCAGGTGATTATACGTATGCCATCACTTTTAATGGAGAAATTTATAACTATCAAGAATTACAAAGAGAGCTAAAGACACTCGGTCACACATTTTGTACGCAATCAGATACAGAAGTACTATTGCATTCCTATTTAGAATGGAAGGAAGACTGCGTTTCCCATTTAAATGGTATTTTCGCTTTTGGAATTTGGGACGATCGTAAGCAGCATTTATTTTTAGCACGAGATCATATGGGTGTAAAACCTTTATTTTATGCGCAGCGCGGCAGTGCCGTCTTATTTGCTTCAGAACCTAAAGCATTACTGGCTCATCCACTGGTCAAAGCAAAGATAGACAAGGAAGGATTAGCAGAACTGTTTAATGTTTTTCCACTGCATACACCGGGATTCGGTATGTTCCATGAGGTTTATGAAGTTCGCCCAGGATATTCCGCAATTTTTAACCATAATGGTAAACACATGACCCAGTATTGGTCTTTGCACAGTGCACCCCATACAGATGACTTAAAAAGTACCACGGAACATATTCGTACCTTGCTGAAAGATACTGTAAAACGGCAATTGATTGCCGATGTGCCGATTGTCACGCTGTTGTCAGGTGGCTTAGATTCAAGTGGCCTGACAGCTTTAGCTGCTAAAGAATTTCAAAGAGAAGGAAAACAGCTTCACACGTATTCAGTTGATTTTGAAGATAGTAAGCAATATTTTGTGTCTAGCGCCATACATGAAAGTCTCGATGCACCTTGGGTAAAACGTGTTTCCGAATATGTTGGGACACAGCATCATATCATTACCGTGGACACTGCAGAGCTATTGGAAAACATCTTAGCTCCTATGTATGCCCATGACTATCCTGCCTTTGGCCAAATAGAAACTTCGATGTATCGTCTGTTCAAAGCAATTAAACAGGATGCAACCGTTGCTTTATCGGGAGAGTCTGCCGATGAAATTTTTGGTGGTTATAGTTGGTTTGGTAGTGAGGATTTACTGCAAATTTCTACCTTTCCCTGGATTGCCGCCTTTGGGAAAATAGAAGTGGCTCAAACAATACTTTCCTGGTTATCTCCTGAGGTACTGGAAAAGATTAATTTTAAAGAACATATTGCACAGCAGTATCAAGAAGCTATTGCAGAGGTTCCTCGCTTAAAAGGGGAAAATGCTCTGGCAGCAAAACAGCGTGAAAGTTTTTACTTGAATCTGACTCGTTTTCTTCCAGTACTCTTAGATCGAAAGGATCGGTTGAGCATGGCTGCCGGTTTTGAAGTCAGGGTGCCTTTTTGCGACTATCGTTTGGTAGAATACGCTTGGAATGTACCGTGGGATATGAAATTCGTTGATAACATCGAAAAAGGAATCTTACGTCGTGCCTTTGCAGATGTATTGCCGGAGGATGCCCGCAACCGTCGAAAAAGCGGTTATCCTACCTCTCAGCATCCTGACTATGTAAAGGGAGTAAAAGGATTAGTGCTAGATATCCTGAATGATCCCAATGCACCAGTTCAACCCTTTCTTAACGTCCCCATGATTAAAGACATAGTTGAAGAAAAGGCCCCTGCATTAACTCACGTGTTCAATATAAATCCGTTAGAACGTATCATACAAATCAATAGCTGGCTGAAGGATTATCATGTAGAAATAGGCTAATCAATGCTGAAAATATGTTATGCGATCTGCAAAAAACTGAATTCTATAAGACAGGACTGGAGAATAAAGCATACAATTATTCTCCAGTCCTGTTTACTGCATATCTAATTAAAAAAGCCTATTGATGCAATAGATATATCCAATTTCTCTTTTAAGTAAGAGAAGGGTATCATTAAGAAAGAGAAAAGGTCAGGCAGATGATCAATTGTCAGAAAGCAGCTATTATACTACAATAAGTACAAAGTGAAAATCGGGGATGTGGCAATTGGATGGATATACGGTTATTACAAACTTTTCTCTTAGTTGCAAAAATAGGCAATGTAACACAAGCGGCAGAACAGCTCAATTTTAGTCAGCCAACAGTAACAGCGCAAATTCGAGCACTGGAAGAACATTTCGAGGTACTCTTGTTTGAAAGGGTCGGTAAAAAACTCTATATAACGAAAGCAGGTTTACGTCTGATTGATTATGCAGAGAAGCTATTGCTATTGTATGGGGAGGCACGAGCAACCGTACAGGAATTTTCTCATGATAGAACGATTAAGGTAGGTCTTGGTACTGCTGTGGCAGCGCATACACTCTCACCCATCTTGCGAGAGTTTCAAGAGCGGGTTCCGAATGTATCAGTTAGTATTGAACATTGTTTTAATATACCGATTACCATTAAAGGTATCTTAGATAATAGCTTTGATTTAGCGCTGGTTCATGACAAGATCTCGAATAGCAGAATTCTGCAGTTTAGTGTTGTGTCCGAGAAATTATTATGGGTTACTCATGCAAGTCTTCTAGATACCTATGGCGATACCTTGGAGCAGCAACCTTTTATTGCCTTAAAACAAGGCAGTGTCTATCGGGAGAAATACAATCCATACTTACGGCAAAATGCAGTCATACCTATTTTAGAATATAGCGATTCTGAGGCAGTCAGACAGGCTGTTTTAAATGGGTTAGGTATTGGCGTACTGCCAGAGGTACTGGTTCGATCTCATATAGAAGATGGGACCCTTCATGAATTTTGTGATGCACCAAAGTTAGAAATTGATTTTTCAGTAATATTTCATAAAGATAAAACCTTTACGTTGGCAATGCGTACCTTATTAATGGCAATTGCTGCGCATGCCAATATTAATGGTGGTTTATCAGAGTATGTATCATCTATGTAGCATGGGTGCATAGAGGAAAGGTAAAAAACGAAATGAATAAAAGTTGTGACAGTAAAGTAATGACAAAGGGTAAGAAGATCTTATTTGCAGGATGTCTCGCGCATCTGATACATGATGGTTTAAGTGATATGCTATACATTTTTTTCCCAATCTGGCAAGTTCAGTTTTCCTTAACTTTTGCTGAAATTGGTCTTCTAAAAACATTGTTTTCTGGCTCCTTGGCAGGATTTCAGGTACCAGCAGGTTTTCTCGCTTCCCGTATGGGCGAAGTTAAATTACTGCTCCTTGGAACGCTTCTCACCAGTGCTGCCATTTTCATGCTCGGCTGGGCAGCAGCGCCAATGGTTGTTGGTTGTTTATTAGTAATTGGCGGTTTAGGCTCAAGCACTCAGCATCCCTTATCATCTTCCTTAATATCGAGTGCATATCCTGATAAAGCTGAACGCAGAACCGCTCTTAGTACTTTTAATGTGGCTGGAGACTTTGGTAAATTACTATTACCGGCCATGACCGCCCTGCTAATTGCCCAATATAACTGGATGACTGCAAGCCGCTTCATAGGTATGCTTGGTATGATGAGTGTAGTTGTCATTTTTCTAATGACTAAAAACATGGGGCAGCCCTCTTCAACGAATAAGGAAAAACCAGAGCCAGCAGCACTTGGCTGTTTTGCTTGGAAGGGAAATCAGTCCTTTTGGTCTTTGTCGATGATCGGAGTGATTGATAGTGCAACTCGAATGGGATTTCTTACTTTCTTTCCATTCTTATTGCAAGAAAAAGGTGCACAGGTTAGTTTGGTTGGTTTCGCATTGTCTCTTGTGTTTGCAGGAGGTGCAGCTGGTAAATATATATGTGGAAAATTGGCTACGAAATTTGGTATATTGCGAACGGTAGTGACTACGGAGATGGTTACAACTTTGTGCATTTTAGGAATACTGTTTCTTCCTCTAGAGCCTGTCCTTCTGCTTTCACCTCTTCTGGGCGTTGCATTAAATGGTACTTCATCGGTATTGTACGGCAGTGTTCCTGAGTTGGTTTCTGATGAACAATGCAAGCAGGCATTTGCTATTTTTTATACAGCAACCATTGGTTCAGGAGCGATATCTCCTTTTCTTTACGGATTAGCAAGTGATATGGTTGGGATAAAAATCGCTGTGATACTGATTGCTTTCGTTGTTCTTCTGACTCTTCCATTAACATTACGCCTTAGAGGAAAATTTGCTTAAAGACAACATGAATAAGACATCCAGTCGAGCAAAAAGGTGACGCGATGCGTCACCTTTTATAATAGAAACCTTGTTATTTGCCAGTATTGAATGTTACATACTGCTTAGACACTCACTAATTATAAAATTCCAAATACGTTGGCAATTCGATTGCCGCTAGTCGTCCTCCGAAAATTCCCCCACAATCTACACATAGCTTATCTTTATTTATTTTGTCATACCAAACCTTGGCATTTTTCTTATCTTTTACAGTATTGCTGCCATAAAGCACCCAAGTTGGAGTATGTCCGAACACCATTATTTTTTCCGCATATGCCGGACACCAAGGGAATTCTTTACTCATCCATACCAATTCATCTTCAGTATTCGCTTCAATGGGCTTTTTGCTATTAGCCCCAGCATGACTAAAGATATATTTGCCAACTACAAAATGAGCAGGTAAACGTTGAAGGAATCTCAGAATATTTGCAAGTTTTTCGCTGGATACGTTCTTGATTTCCTCATACATTTCTCTGCCGCCATTATGATGTATCCAATAATATAAATCGTTGGATGGATGTTCTCGCCAAGTGTCAGTGGTCAGCATTTCGATGAGACTTTTTTCTAAAAACTGCTCATGATTGCCTTTGAGTACTATTGCCCCCTTCTTCTGCAAAGCTTCACAAGTTGCAAGACAATCTAAATTTTCATTTCCCCGATCAATTAGATCCCCACACACAACAAGTAGATCTTGCTCCGAATTGTATTCTGTTTTTCCTAATAAATCTAAGAATCTCTTGTTTTGCCCATGTAAGTCTGACGTGGCTAAGATGCGATCAACAGTTTTCATTACTACACCTCACATCGCTCTATTATACCTACATCCTGTTTAGCACTACTTTTACTCTTACTACCTATATCTTTTTGAAGTGGAGAGACAAAGGAACAGATCCATTGTCCAGCAACCCTATTATTATCAAAGCCAGCTGCTTAGAAATCAAATCATATTATCTTACATTTCAACTTCTTTTATTAATTTTCCTTGTTTTTAGGAGCGTTATATTTCCCATCAAAATAAAAAAACTGCCTACCATAAGGTAGACAGTTCAATCAGATTACATATAATCGTCGATTATTTTGTTATCTATGGTTGATTTTGCTAAAACAGTCTCTGCAGTACACTGGACGATCTCCGCTTGGGCGAAAAGGTACTTGAGTGGTGATACCACACTCTGCACAAACAGCCTCATGCATTTCACGCTGTTGATAGTTATTACCGCGGCCGCCGTTATTATTGGCTTGTTTGCGGGCAGCTCTACATTCAGGACATCTTCCTGGTTCGTTAGTGAATCCTTTTTCGGCATAAAAATCTTGTTCTGATGCTGAAAAAATAAATTCAACGCCACAATCCTTGCATGTTAATGTTTTGTCTTGATTCATATGATAGCCTCCTCGAATAGATAAGAAAACAACGAGCTACTATGTAATAAGGACCATAATGATTGATGATATAAAGATTATAATCAAAATCCAATTACTCATTGCCTTCCCTTGTAAATAACAATACTGATAGATAATAATGTTATTATTTATAAGTGTAGTACTAATTTTTTTTAATGTCAAGCCTGGGGGTTAAAATTCAACTCTTTTATTACAACCCCTCCATTTCTCAACAATTGGAATATCTGCCGGGGCAAATTTATCATACTTCTTTTAAGCTCCTAGATCGACTGCGAAATACTTAAAATTTCATGGGGGTTATGAACGATATAGTTTGGCTGTTCCTTTTTCGCATTATCAATCTGATCGTATCCCCAACTTACCCAAATCATCTTAACACCACTTTTTTTGCCCGCAATAATGTCTCTAACCTCGTCCCCAACATAAATCACTTCAGAATCTTTCAGTTTGTGTTTTTTTATAAATCTTTTAATATCTTCATTCTTGCCAAACATATTGTTAGAAGAAATAATTTCATTAATAAAGTCAATCTGATTATGCTCAAGGCATTCTCTTATATTCTGCTCCGAATTTGTTGAAACAATTGCTAGCTGAAAGCCACAGGCATTTAATTCTTCCAATAATGCCTTAATTCCATCAAACAAGAAAAGATCCTTTATGGAGTGTTTATATAGTTTGTAAATATCCAACGCTAAAAGTGGAAATTTGTATATTTTAAAATCAAGAAATTTAGCTTTTTCTGTAATAGATAACCCTTTTATATGTGCAATATCCTTATGCTCTATCTTCTTTGCTTCATACTTGCCTGCAAGCTGATTATACACTTCGATAACGATATTCAGTGAATCTACCAAAGTACCATCAAAGTCAAATAGTACGTACTTTACCATATGTCGCCTCCTTTTTAAATTGGTTAATTCATATTCACTACTATGTCAAAGTAAAAGAGAAGATACTCAAAAAAATCATTCATTAGCTGCCACATACCATTTGCAGCAGCACTTTTGGTTTTTCTAACTCATATACCTGGGGTTCAAGTCGTTTCAATTCTTCTGGTACCCATCCCTTTTCTTTAGCAAGTTCAGCCAATGCCTCATCTATGGTTGCTGCCACTACAACTGCAATTGCATCCGTATAGAAGTCTTGATGCACATTAGGTTCGTTGATCATACTCCAACTATGAAATTTTCGATTATGCCGCCATACAAATACTTTCATGCCGTCCCTCCGATGCCAGTTTTATTTTCTAGTTCACCTTTATTCACTGCTTTTCCTTGTTTTTTATTCTTTAGCCAAAAACTACAATGCCTTATAGTAGTGACAGCGTTATCGGCGACCCATAAAAAGGAGAGAACGCCCCTGTCAAAATGACCAGGAACGCTCTCTCTTTTTTTTGCGGTGAACTGGCGCAGTATGCTAGAAAGTCAACGCTGCAATTGCGGTGAAAAACAGTCATCCTGCAAACAGAGCTCCGGCGGTAAAAGGTCAGCTACTAGTTGTATGGTTGTCCATTTCCTCATTTGCAGCTCCGTTTTGAAGATTGATTTCCTGCTGCTCAGCTGGCGCATCCTCAGCCCCTGACTCAGCAGCCAGTAACATCATCAATTCAGCTTCGGACACAGTGGAAAACATGCCAGAAATCAATTTTTCTCTCATGCTTCAAACCTCCCTTGCTGTGCTATGCTGCCAGTTACCGCATGATTAGTTATTGACCTGTGACGAAATTCTTATGCACTGCATTTTCAGGAAATCTTTTAGCAAATTATTTAATTCCTTCTCCTAATGGATTGTAGATATCGCTTTCTAGAAATCCGCTGGTTAATGGAGCTTGTTTACCGGTCGAGATTTCACAACGTATCTATCCTTTTCTTGCACGCAAAAAAAGAAACTGAGGCTTTTGAGTGAGGCGTTCATAAGCGTGGGGATGTACTTCTCTAAATTTTTCTATCGGCATCGGTTCTATTAGTTTCTCAATCCTAAAACCAGCATTAATGACAGGTGAGATGATATCACTTAGGGGTCTCCTGTAGAATTGGACTATTCGCGAGTATTTTAGCAAACCCCTGCCAAATTATGCCTAGCAATATAAAAACGCGCTATAGAGTAAACCCATCGCCATACGCTAATATTTCCTGAATAAGGAATTCACACTGGAGAGATACTAGGTGTATATGGATGATGGGAGGGCTAGTTTTTGAGCAATCAAGTGATAGTATGGTCTATGTTAATTCTGCCTTGGTTAACTCTTTTCTTCATGCCCAGAGAGGACATTAAAAGATGGATGCCCGCAGCCTTGTTTGTAATGGTAACAAATACGATAATCGTTGACGTAGGAGTTACTTGGAAGATATGGGAAACCCGTGAAAATATTTATCCCCTTAACGAAATGATAAGTTTTGTTTATGGTGCATTACCAATTGGCGCGATGTGGATTCTCAAGTATACCTATGGACGATTTTGGTTATACGCAGTTGTTCAGCTTGCGGGCAGTTTAGTATTTATCCTTTTAGTACAGTCTTGGCTGCACCGACGAGGAATACTCGTGTGGATTGACGAAAATGCTTTTGCTGGAATCGGAGCATTTGCAACGACGCTCACACAATTAATTCTCGTTTATATCTATCAAATGTGGCAGGAGAGTGTATTCGCAGCAGCTAAACCGCTGGATCCGAATGAACCTGATAACGATCCGTAGTCTCTGAATGCATAGGAAGACCGCTTGCCCCATCACCAATGATTGCCAATCGTCATTATTTTGTCACATTTATATACTATTCTAAAGATAGTATTTCAAGTAAATTCCAAAAGAAAGGAGTTTATCATAAATGCAGCCCATCATTAAAATATCTCCCATACGAAGAATAGATGCTGCCGATCTTCAAATCTCTCGGCAAAATCAAATGACTGATATGCAAAAAAACAGCAACTATATTAAACGTAATTTCGGCTCAAAAACTGCACAACAAAAAACAGATGTTGTTGAAATTAGTGATCAAGGTTTACGCGCATTACAGCAGCAGGAGTACTTAGCCTCTCCTGGGCAAAGCAGTACCTATCCCTTGTCATATGCTAGCCGTTTAATTGCAAATTACGAAAAATAATATATTTCTATCAGGAATGCCAAAAACCGAACGTCCTGCAAGTTCTCTGTTGAGTTCTTGCAGGACGTTCGGTTTTTGATTGCAAATGGTACCTTCTTTAAAAGCTGCTATACCAATCATCTAAGCTTCCATCATCCTCAACGGTAACTTTATCATTACCCGAAGGATATTTAAAAAACAATAATTTAAGCCCCGCTTTTGACTTTTGCGCATAGGTAATTCCTTGATGAATTAAATAAAAGTCTCCTTGTTTAACGAAGGTTTCTTCTTGCGTCTTTACGTTGATATACTTGCTTTCCCCTGCTAATACGTAGATATACTCGGTTGTTGTTGTATGATAGTGCGGTTTTTCAATGGTATATTCTGTATATTCTGTAATGCCGGCTTCCACATGGGGATCTCGTAAATATTCCAGTTCTTGAGGCAAGGCTAATTCACCCACTAGGTATTGGCGCTTTGAACTGCCTAGTGCTGATTGGATATTTTCGCCGCTTATTACTTCGATTTTTTTCATCTTCTCACCTTACCCTTACTGTCCTGTTAGATTGACAATATTTGAGATAAATTGTACATTTCCTGATCAAATATTTTTCTTTTCATAAGCGCTTCCATAATATCTATATTGATCAAGTGATTGTCTTTTATACCAATGGCACGATTGGATTTTCCTTCAATCAATAGATTAACAGCCATAGCTCCCATTCGGCTTGCTAGTAGTCGATCAACAGCGGTGGGCACACCGCCTCGCTGAAGATAACCGAGTACCGTAACTCTTGATTCAATACCAGTAGTATTCAATATTTCTTTTTGTAATTCTGCCGCAGATCCTCTGCCTTCAGCCAACATAATAATATTATGAGCTTTCCCGCGCTTCCTGCCTTGCAGCATTTTCTCACAAATTTTCTTCACTTCATATTGTTCTTCTGGAACTAAGATACTTTCCGCCCCTCCGGCAAGACCTGCGTAAAGAGCGATATCCCCGCAGTGCCTTCCCATCACTTCAATAATGGTTACTTTCTCATGAGACATGGATGTATCTCTAATTTTGCTGATGGAATCGAGCACTGTATTAACTGCTGTATCGAAACCAATTGTATAATCGGTGTATGCTAAATCGTTATCAATGGTACCGGGAATTCCCATTACCTTGATATTGCCACGACCAAGTTTATTGACTCCCTGAAAAGAACCATCTCCACCGATTACGATGAGACCGTCAATTTCATGTTTCTCTAATATCCCGATTGCTTTATTGATACCAGCTTCTGTTTTCATTTCTTCACATCTGGAAGTTTTAAGAATCGTTCCGCCTCGGTGAATGATATCGCCAACCGATGCTATATGCATTTCTTTTATTTCACCATGTAAAAGGCCTGTATAACCTCTTTGGATTCCAAAGACTTTGAGATCATGATAAATTCCGGTTCTTACTATGGCTCGAATGGCTGCATTCATACCTGGGGCATCTCCGCCGCTGGTCAGCACTCCTATCTTTTTCATGATTCCGATCTCCTTTTTTAACACTACAGTTTCATTTTTTTACGCTAGTTGCTTTTCAATACCCTTTTGGTTACTGCAACAACATTTTCTGTGGTGAAACCAAATTTATTAAATAATGTTTTCGCTGGCGCTGATGCCCCAAAACCTTTCATGGTTACATAGGCACCATCAAGTCCAACATACTTGCCCCAACCAAAATCGCTGGCTGCTTCTACTGCAACTCTCCCTCTCACGGCTTTGGGCAGCACGCTTTCTTTATATTCGTCTGACTGCTCTTCAAAAACATCTACTGAGGGCATACTTACGACTCTTACGTCAATATTTTCTTTCGCTAATTCTACTTTGGCATTCACTGCCAATTCCACTTCTGATCCGCTTGCTATAATAATTCCATCTGGCACTGCTTTATTGGAATCGGCCAGGATATATCCACCTTTTAAAGCTTCTTTGCTTGCCCCTTTTAGCTGTGGCAGATTTTGCCTTGATAACACCAAAGCAGTCGGCGTTTTTGCCGATGTAATGGCATAGTACCATGCAGCACATGTTTCGGTTGCATCTGCTGGTCTGAACACGGTGAAATTCGGCATTGCTCTCAGCATGGCTAATTGTTCGATTGGTTCATGGGTGGGACCATCTTCACCAACACCGATGCTGTCATGGGTCAAAACATATGTAACAGGCAATTCCATCAGTGATGCCAATCTTGCCATTGGTTTTACATAGTCACTAAATACAAAGAAAGTCCCAACGAACGTTTTCAGTCCTCCATGCAATGCAAGTCCATTACCAATCGCTGCCATTCCGAGTTCTCTTACACCATAGTGAATATTTCTGCCGCTGTAATTCGTTTTTGAAAAATCTCCGGCATCTTTCATATGTGTTTTATTGGAAGGCGCAAGATCGGCACTGCCGCCAATAAAGTTTGGCAATATATCTTTAATGCGGTTGATCATAACTCCAGACAGGTTTCGCGTTGCGTCTGGCTTGTCAGCATAAGCCCAGAACTCTTCTTTGTTAAGAAGATCTGTTAATGCATTGGTATCGAAATATTGCTGCCAAAGAGTTTTCATCTCAGGGTATTTTTCACTATAGGCCAAAAACAGTCCATTCCAGGTTGTTTCATCCTCTGCTTTTTTTTCTGCAATCTTTTTGTAATGATGGTAAACTGCATCAGGGACATAGAACGCATCTTGTTTTTCCCATCCGAGATTTTCTTTCAAAGCTGCAACATTTTCTATACCTAAGGGTTCGCCATGTGCACTTGCTTGGCATTGTTTTGCCGGGCAGCCATAGCCAATCTGTGTTTTTACTATGATAAATGAGGGTTTATTGGTTTCGGCTTTTGCCTCTTGAATTGCCTTTCCAATTGCCTCAAGATCATTTCCATCCTCTACTATGATAGTCTGGAAACCAAATGCCTGCATTCTTTTTTCTACATCTTCTGTGAAAGCAATGTCCGTGCTTCCTTCTATGGTAATGTTGTTGCTATCGTAAAATACAATCAGCTTACTTAGGCCTAAGGTTCCTGCCAATGATAGCACTTCTGAGGTGATTCCTTCCATCATGCATCCATCACCGCCTAGTACATAGGTATAATGATCTACGATAGGAAATCCCTCTTTATTAAATATGGAAGAAAGATGGGCTTCTGCCATTGCCATACCTACGGACATACCCATACCAGCGCCAAGTGGCCCGGTTGTAGCTTCCACTCCTACGGTATGACCATATTCCGGATGACCTGGAGTCAGCGAATCCTCTTGCCGAAATTGCGCTAGGTCTTCAATTGACAAATTACCATAGCCGAATAAATGTAATAGCGAATAAAGTAATGCAGATCCATGACCGGCTGATAAAACAAAGCGGTCTCGATTTACCCATTTCGGATTTTTAGGATTGTGTTTCATGTGATTTGCCCATAATTCATAAGCCATGGCTGCGCAGCCAAGGGGCAGTCCAGGATGA
>Ga0366773_1054_pt1 | contig 17104 bp, 14 predicted proteins | sample BONcelHN113001D8_FD_207071 | JGI IMG/M metagenome (GOLD analysis project Ga0366773, IMG submission 207071) | Enriched cells from coal bed in the Powder River Basin, Montana, United States - BONCAT cells N11 rep2 HSBNCT.N11.300.1.D8 ...
TTACCGACATGAAGCAAGCCGTCATCGATAGGGATTATGTTATAGAAGCTACACCCGAAATATTGGAGCTTAAACAAACTCTCTTTAAGCAGCTTGATGACCTATGTCCGTCACATACCATTCTGGCAAGTAACACCTCCAGTCTAAAACTTAATGATATGATGGCTCTTGTCAGTCCAAGCCGCAAAGAACGCATACTGGTAACGCACTGGTATAACCCGGCCCACCTTATTCCCATTATTGAACTATCGTATTTCGGTAATATGCCCCAAGACATATACAACCAAGTGGAAGAGTTGCACCTGGCTATAAACAAACAAACCGTAAAGGTGTTAAAAGACGTTCCCGGTCTTGTCGCTAACAGAATTCAGCAAGGCGTTGCCCGGGAAGTATTCTCCCTGATTGAAATGGGAGTCGCTGCCCCTGCTGATATTGACAAAGCCCTGAAGTTCGGTCCGGCCTTCCGTTATGCCACAACCGGCCAATTGGAAGTCGCCGATTTCGGCGGTCTGGATATCTGGTGTGTTGTGGGCGATAATCTGCTAAAAGAAATGGATAATTCCGAGTGTGCCAATAACCTGCTGCGGGAAAAAGTGCAGCAAGGTAAACTGGGAATAAAATCAGGCGAAGGTTTTTACCAATATTCGCCTGAAGAAATAGGTGCTATTAAAAATAACTTTATGAAGAAACTTATCCATCAGTTAAAAGCATCCAATTATTATATCTGATTTTTTACCTGGTATCTTAAAGAACCCGCACGTGCGGGTTCTTCTTATGTGGAGATGATGTATTTGCGATACAACCTGAATGACCAACCAGCCACTTCCGAACTAATCTCTTACAGCTTACAGCATTTAACTTTCTTTTTGGCTAATGCCGCCATCCTCCCTGTCATTGTCGGCAGCTATTTAGGTTTGGATCAAAGCGCCATAGCCGGGCTTGTGCAGCGAACCTTTATTCTTTGTGGGATTGCATCGTTTTTACAGTGCAAATGGGGCCACGGCTTTCCCATATTTGAAGGACCTGCCGGAATGTGGTATGGAATCTTCATTACTCTTGCCACCACAGCGCCTGCATTAGGCAAACCACTCTCTGTATTGCGAACGGATATTGAACTTGGCCTGATTATCGCCGGGTTATGCTGCATCATACTTGGTCTAACCGGATTGGTCGGAAAAACCATCCGGCTTTTCTCACCGCTCGTCAACGGCATCTTCCTTTGCCTCATGTCGCTCCAGCTTAGTCCAACCATGATAAAAGGCTTCCTCGGTATAACCGCTGTTAATCAATTGCTTGACGGAAAATGCTTACTGGCCAGTTTTGTTACTACTGCTCTAATCATCTGGATATCCCTGACGAAAAAAGGTTTTTGGCAAAGTATTGCCATCTTACTAGGTGCCGGTGTAGGCTGGCTGGTTGCCACGCTGCTTGGCTTGTCTCCAAGCATTCATCAAGATACTGCTTTGCTGCTGCCGGAGGTTTTCCCCTGGGGATTTCCTACCTTTGATGCCGGCGTGGTGCTAACCTGTGTATTAGCCGCCATTATCGTATTCTCCAATTTAGTTGCCAGTATTTTAGGTCTCTGCAATTTGACAGGCGAACCACCTAAGGCCAAGCTCTTTAACCGGGGAGCAGCCTTTACCGGTATTGCCGATGTGCTGGCAGGTATTTGCTCGATCATTGGCTTCATTCCCTATGCATCTGCCGTGGGATATACGGCAATGACCGGAGTTGCCGCACGCAAACCCTTCTACTTAGGTGCTGCACTATTAACACTTTTAGGTGTATTCCCGCCAGTGAGCGCTTTTTTCGCCGCTTTGCCGCCTACCGTAGGCTATTCTGTTATGTTTGTTGTCTATACCATGATTCTAGGCCTGGGTATCAAAGAATTTGCCAAAACACCGTTAACCAACCGCGAACTGTTTATCATTGGCATTTCCCTCTTAATCGGTATCGGCGTAATGTTCTTACCGCAGCAGGTCTTTAATGACGTTCCGGTAGCATTCCGTTACCTATTGTTGAATGGTCTTGTTGACGGTGTTCTTATCTGTATTCTGCTTGAGCAGGTACTCTTGCGGCAACGAGGCAGCGAGAAGCAAACTATCTGAGAACTCAGATGGTTTGCTTCTCTTTTTGTCAGTACTATGATCTTACAGCAGTCGTCTGTACATTTTGAACAGTCTCGGCCTGTTGAAAGTCATCCAAGTTAACGGTACCTTGCAGAATTCCTCCTTATTCTATAATGCCTTTTTGTTCTGCATAAATCTCCGGCAATATTGCCCTCAGATTAGCATACTCCAGTATACAATGCCTGCTTAAACCAAATGGAGCTATTTCCGGTACCCTGATGCCAGGCGGCAGCAATAGCTGAGGTTTCTTATCAACAATCTGATACCCCAGCCAGAAACGGGAACGGAACTCTACACCAGTAGGAATTTCCCGGATAAAATGACACATTACTGCTGGAATTTTCGGAGCTTCAGCTGGCGCTCCCAGCTGCGACGAAAGACCGTTTGCCGCTATTAGTGTCGCCACATGAGGCGACTTGAAACGATCCATCGCAAACCCCATATCTTCGGGAGTCAGGAAGCTGATGAAAATATCTTCCGCGCCGCCGCCTGCATCTTCAACTACATGATGGGTAATGCCCTGAAATTTCTGCGTAATAGGGCGATTAATATCCAAAACTTTTTTACGGTCTTGCTCACTTATCGAGATGCCAAAGTGCCCTTGGGGCCACCAAAGCTTATACCGCAAGTCTTCTAAACTATGCCAGGCAAACCACCAGTTAATCATATCCACTGTTACTCCAGGCATTTTGGTGTTGACTGCCACATAGCCGGCGCCGTTCTCCAGTACACAATATCCTGTTTCTACTTGCATATACCCAGGCTGCAATAGATCATTAATGTCTTCAATCGCCAGCGCCGCAGAGGCATTCATCGGCTTACCAGGCTGGATTAGCTCCAGCGATTCGGTATCGGGAGGACTAGGCTCCCTGTAGTAGTATTTGGCATACGGTTTTGCCTTCTCAGTAGGAGTTAACTCTTGCAGTTTACTCATTAGAACACGCTCCTTAACTCATCATTCAATGCCCAGCCTATATAAGAGATTACATTAAAAAATATAAAGCATTTGAGCAGTCAGATATTTTTGGCTATCATGGCCCTGTTGCAGCCAAGCAACCGGCATGAGGGAATGACTAGTATCAACCATCTTCATATCACCATAGCGGACATCAAATAATACCCGCGGCCACAGCGTAGTCTGAATGCCATATTCAAAGCCTTTAAGATTGTCAAAAAGATTACCGCCTGAAGGAGATGTCCAATTAAGCGGCATACGGGTAATTAAGTCTGCCTGTCCCATTGGGTCAAAGCCGGGATCAGCATGAACATATGTCAGCGTAGCGCCAAAGCTGCCTACTTTGAAGGGATTGGCTCCTTTGTATTTCGCCTGCACATAGTAGGCATCAGCAGTGGGCTTTGCTCCCAGGCCAAAACTATGCAGGTTTTTGATTTGCTCAGACCTGTTTTGTCCCCACTCGCCTTTAATGTTAAGGTTGGTAATTCCCTTGTATTCCAAGCCTATCGCATATTCGTCGTAAAGATTGTTCATGCCCTTCTCGTTGTCTTTGGAATAGGCCAGTGTCATTCCTAATTCGGGAGTCAGGTTAAACTTAACATCAGCCAAATTCCAGGTGGCATGAGTAGCTGAATAAGGAACAAGATTCCCATCACTGTCTGTTGTGAGAAGTGGCCATAATAAACTGTTGTCTCCCGTAGTAGTACCTGTCACCCATTTATTGCCGAATTTGACACTGTATAAATTTACTTTGACATCTTTGTCCTTGCCGAAAGAGAGTCCAACCCCATCCGAGTACGGCGTTGCATACAAGAGTCCGTTACCGATAACCGGCCATAACCGGCCTACTAATAGCTCCGCGTCTCCCATCTTGCTGCCGAAATAGGCCTTTTTAATCTCCAATGCGCCCTCGGTTCCCTGACCGCCGACATACTGACCTACGAGAGCACCGTTAAAGTAAGTATTGCCGTCAAACTGGTTGCGGACGTTCAGCCATAATGTGGTCTGGGACACATTCTTGGCATCTGCCCGGCCCACACTATGAGGTGCGGCCAAGCCGGCATCTTCTGCCAATATTCGCGGGTTTTGCGTCCATTCATAACGGTGATACATAAATCCGTCAATTGTGAGCGGTCCTTGTTTTTTCTCAATAGCCTCTACCCGTTTGCCGAGGCTTTTCAGTTCACTGCCGAATTCCTGGGTTAGCTTATCAATAAGAGCTTTGTTTGCTGCATCAGCCTGATCGACTTTTGTCATGGCATTGGCTACTATAGCAGCCATTTCAATCCGGGTCATGGTATGGTCACCCCGGAAGGTCCCATCTGCATAACCGTTAACGATACCTGCTTTGGCTAATTTGTTAACCGCATCGTACGCCCAGTGTTTTGCCGGTACGTCACTGAACGGATCGGCGCCAGCCAAGGCTATGCTGCTAAAACAGAAGAGTGCCACCAGTAATGAAACAAAACCTTTCTTCATTTTTCCCCACCTTTTCTTATAAGCAGACTCATACTTTTGAGCCTTTCTAAATTGAAACTGGATATATAATTTCAGTTCCTTATATCTATTGCCCGGCAGCCATTTTTTTCGACTTATTCACTCAGCCGCATATCTGGCTGCATTCTCACCGGCTATACGGCCGCTATTAATAGCAAAGCCCATTGTATTTCCCGGTAATATAAAGGGATAGCTGTCACCATAAATAGCGCAGGAATCCAGACCGACAGCATACAATCCTGGTATCACTTCCGAGCTTTCTGTAAGCACTTCAATGTTGTGATTGATTTTCACCCCGCCAAGAGTACCATAAGCTCCCGGAAAGTACCGGCAGGCATAGAATTTCCCTTTGCTGATAGGCTGCAAATATTTACGATCTTTTTCAAAGAGCTCATCAAAGCCTTTCGCACAAAGCTGGTTGTAGTCGCTCACTGTTTCTTGCAGTTGCTCCGGTGTTATACCCATTTTTTGTGCTAATTCTTCAATAGAATTGGCAACAAAAACATGTTCATATCCTTGTTCCAGATCAGCCTGCACAGCCTCTTCAAAATGATCATACATATCATGAGGATGAACATGAGATGTTATATCAGGGCCATTCTTTTTATAACGTTTCAACAAAGCCGTATCGAATATCGCATACACATAACCCTTCGGCTGAGTGGAAATGGCATTACCTGCAAAGGTTGTATTTGCAATACCGTCTTCATTCATAAAACGCTGTCCCAGGGCATTTACCCATAAACAGGGCTGACGAAAAGCCCCATCAACAATAAAATGATTCAGATTGTCCGGTACAACATACATAAGTTCCATGATGACTTCCGTTTTAGCGGCACCCACTTCCCAGGCCATTCTCAGCCCGTCACCGTGCATGCCGGGAATGCGAAAGGAGAATAAGTTTTTCCCCCACTCATACCCGGTAAGCTGCCTGATCATTTCGGGATTATCGCCGGCCCCGCCGGTAGCTAAGATGACCGCTTTCGCCCTTGCTTCTATTTGCTCACCCTCCTTGTTCTCCGCTATAACGCCGACAATTTTACCAGCTTCTTTAATCAGCTTTTTAACGGGAGAATTTAGCTGAATTTCAACACCAACGTCGGCAGCTTTCTCCGTCATTCTTTTCATCATAGCCGCCGCCATCCGCGGTGCAAATTCGGTACTGCCGTCTGCCGGCCGGACAACATGCCATGTCTCCTCTGAAGTAGCATAGGCACGCAGCACTTCCGGAACAGGATAGACCTTGGACACTGCCAGAAATTCCACTCCCATATCCTCTAACCAGTCAATGGTGTCACCGGATTTGAAATATATATCACGCACTAACCGTGAGTCGACGCGCCAGTGCGTGAAATTCATGTGCTTGCGAAAGGCCTCGCCGGGAGTAATGCTAATCATGTTGCGCCGCTGAAACCGGGAACCTACGCCTAAAGGGCCCATGCCCATATTGGCAGCTCCGCCTGTGGTATTTCCTTTTTCAAAAGCAATTACACTAGCACCATTTTCGGCTGCTGAAATGGCAGCCGCTAGGCCGGAAAGGCCGGCCGCAACAACAATTACGTCGGCAGTCATTTTTTTCATATCATCCATCTCCCCTGCTTTTAGTATCCCACTAGCTCGTCTACCGTCTTTTCCAAGCGCCAACAGCAATTGGCTGCTTGGGTGTAGCCGGTTTTATTGCACCGGCTTTGACTACTGCTGCGGCAACGGACCGGCATATGTCCAGGCAGGTCCCGCATTTGGTACAAACTGTCGTATCAATCACATGAATGAGTCCATCATCTCCCTCAATTGCTTCTTCGGGACAAGCCTCCCTACAAGCACTGCATCCCGTACATTTTTCCGGTAATATATGAAAGGTAACATACTTTTTGCAGACAAGTGCCGGGCACTTTTTACGCTTCATATGGGCCTCTACTTCATCATCAAAATGTTTCAATAAGGTACTGACCGGATTTACAGCCGCCTTCCCTAATGAACACAAGGAGCCTTTTTTAACAGCTTGAATTAATTCCAGTAACAGATCTCTGTCATTTGCCCTGCTTTTGCCGGTTGTCATATCGGCAAGAATCTCCTGCATCTGGTAAGTTCCCTCCCGGCAAAGAACACATTTCCCACAGGATTCCTGCTGACAAACCACCAGGCACTCTTTGGCCACCTCAACAGCACAAGCCGTCTGATCATAGACAATTATACTGCCGGAGCCCATAATCACCTCCATTTCTTCCAAAGTTTCATATTCAAGCGCAGTGTCCATATGGGCTGCAGAAATACAGCCTCCTGCCGGCCCCCCTACCCAGAGGAATTTGCATTCGCGATTTTCTAAAAGGCCGCCGCAACTATCATAGATAATGCTCCTTAAGGTAGTGCCCATGGCAACTTCAATCACTCCCGGTTTTTGGATGCTGCCTGTCACCGCAAGAAGTTTTGTGCCTGAACAATGCTTAGAACCCAAGGCTGCGTACCAGGCGCTTCCCTCTTGCAGGATAGCAGAAACATGAGCCAATGTTTCCGCACTATGAACAAGCGTCGGCTTGCCAAGATAACCGCATACTTCAGGATGGGGAGGCATTCGTCCAGCCATTGGCAAATTACCCTCCATTGCCTGGATAAGCGCAGTTGATTCGCTGCAAATAAGAGAAGCCTCTCCTTCTACCACTTCAATATTCCAACAAAAAGAGACTTTACTAATGCCTGCACCAACCAGCCGGTTGGCTGCCATTTGCGAAATGGCAGCAGTGACAAGCTCTATTCCACTGCGGTCAGTTCTGTCCAGATAAAGAAAAATTTTGGTTGCACCTACTGCGTAGGCGCAAATCAGCATTCCCTCTAAAACCGCGTGAGGGTTACTGGCCAGCAGTGTGCGGATAACTGTAGCTTGCGGATGGGTATCACAGGCATGACAAATCAGATACTTTTCTGCTTGGGCCTGCTCCAGACATAGCTGCCAGCTATCGGCAACAGGCAGCCCTGCGCCTTCCCTGCCGCGCAGACCGGCGCTGCGGATTTCCCCAATTAAGTCCTCCTGCTGCATAGCAAGTGCCCTTGCTAATCTGTAATATTCACCATAGGTGCTGCTATCACGAGGGTCAATGCCTGCCAAATTGCGAAATACGCTCTCGTCTTGCTTCGCTTGCACCAGTTGCATCGTTAATCCCTCCTTTATCGATGGGTATATTCACTCCAGAACTTTTGTTCTTTCAGTTTTAACCGCAGGTCACACTGCAAACAGCGTCCCGCTTCTTTATCAGCCTGTTCCTGATCATACCCCAGGTCTATCTGTGCAAAACCGCCGGTTCGCGTTTCAGCAGCAGTGAATGAGCTTGCACATCGCGGCAGCCGGGCGAATCCCTCCGTTCTGCCAATCCAGCTATTGGGCTCCGGCACTGTTACGAGTTGCTCGTCAATCATGCCCGCTCCGCCCAGATATTGATCAATAGCTGTGGCTGCTTTTCTACCGGCAGCAATCGCTTTAATCACCGATGCCGTTCCCGTAACAGCGTCACCGGCAGCAAATACTCCGGGCACACTAGTCTGAAGAGTAGCCTCATCCACGTGTATCGTGTTGCCCTTGCCAAGTACAAGCCCGAAATGTTCATCAATACCGGGACGTTGCCCTACAGCATAAATGACGGTATCTGCTGCAATTACATGTTCTGACCCTAACTCACAGACAATATTGGGCCTTCCTTTATCATCAAAATGGTAGGTACAAACCTTACTGCAGCGAAGCCCCGTCACTTTTCCTTTTTCTCCCATAATTTCATGGAAAGCAATTGACGGATGAATAACAATACCCTCCTCCAGAGCCTCCACGATTTCTTCCGGACTGGCCCGCATTTCCTCTCTTGCTTCCAGACAGGCAACATGAACCTCTTTAGCTCCTAGACGGCGCGCAACGCCGGCACAGTCAAAGGCTACATTTCCCCCTCCCAATACAACGACCTTTTCTCCAACATACACCGGTTCACCGAGGCTGACCTGTCTTAAAAATACTGTATTAATAAGTATTCCCGCTAAACCGTCCCCCTTCATAGGCAGTTTGACACCTTTATGGGTGCCGGTTGCTACTAACACTGCGGCATATCCTAAACCGCTTAATGCCGCTATCGAAGGAACCGGCGAGTTAGTTTTGATGGTAACTCCGCTGCTCTTTATTTCTTCAATTTCATCATCAATTACCGCCCAGGGCAGTCGATATTGTGGAATACCCACTCGCATCATTCCTCCGGCATAAGGCAATGACTCCAGCACAGTGACACTATGCCCCAGCTTAGCAAGGTAATACGCCGCTGTTAACCCCGCAGGACCGGCCCCAATCACTGCCACGCTTTTTCCCGTTGGCGCCAATTGGATTGATTTCTTCTTCCATTGCTTATCATCATGTTCTGCTGCAAAACGCTTTAATTGTTTAACAGAAATGGCCTCATTTATTTGTGCTCTGCGGCACTCTCCTTCACAGGGATGATTGCAGATATGGCCAAGTGTTAAAGGAAAAGGTACCTTTTCTCTGATAACCGCCACCGCAGCCGGATAATTGCCTGCATAAATAAAGCGCACAAATTCCGGGATATTAATAGCTGCCGGGCAAGCTTCGCGGCAGGGGACTAAAGCTGCCTTGCGGTTAACTCCTGCCTCCAGCAAGCCTTCCTGATCACGAATGGATCCGGTTGGACAGACCTCAATACAAGCTCCACAGTACTTACAGCCTGCTTCGGCAAGAGATTTCCCTCCCTTGGTACCCACGCGAAGCTTACCATTGACTTTTATAAAAGTAAGAGCGTTGGCACCACGCAGTTCTCCACAGGCCCGAACACACCGGCCGCAAAGAATGCACCGCGACATATCATGCATAATTAGCGGATTTGACGTATTCGGCGGTATCATATTTACCCGTTTTCGCATGCGCTGATCGGTAACTTCCAAATACTGCAGCAACGACTGCAATTCGCACTTTAAATACTTGGGACAAGAAGTACAGTCTGATGGGTGCGCCGTCAGCATTAACTCAGCTGCCAGCCGGCGCATTTGTTTTAAGCGGGCCGACCGGGTTGTTACCACCATTCCCGTCTCAGCAGCCGTCGTACAGGATAATGCCGTTTCCGCCCATCCCTCAACCTCTACCACGCAAAGACGACATGCCCCGATGGGATTTAGATCCCCGTGAGAACAAATACGGGGAATATAAATTCCGGCATCAAGCGCCGCTTGCAGCACCGATTTTCCTTCATCGGTTTCTATCCTATGACCATCAATGGTTAGCGTGATTGTTTGCAAAATGAATCAACTCCCGTTCTAGTTTAGCTAGTGCAGTCAGGTAGCAGTTGTTAAAACGATTTCCTCCTGACGGAAGAAGTCTACCAAGGGAGACAGCTTTTGTGAAATAATAAACACAATCTTATCTGTATAATAATCGGAAAAATCTGAAATGTATAACATGCAAATTACCTTGCATGAGAAGAAAAACTTCTTATTGAAATTGCTGCTTGTCAACGGCTTTGAAAGCAAATATACTGAACCTGGACATCCCTTTAACCTGTTATCTGGAGGATATCAGCATGGACATCCGACAATTGAAGTATTTTATCTCAGTTGCTGAATATCTCAATTTTACGAAAGCTGCCAAGCACCATTACATTGCGCAAACAGCGATGAGCCAGCAGATTCGCGTACTGGAGCAACAGCTAGGCGTAGATTTATTTGTCCGCAACAACCGCTCGGTACAATTGACGCCTGCAGGAACGATATTCTTAAGGGAAGCTAAACTGATCGTAGCAATAGCGGAAGAAGCCATAAAAAAAAGCCGCAATGCGGCTTGCGGTTTTGTCGGCAATTTAAAAATCGGCTTTTTAGGGCCCAATGAGAAGCGGTTTTTGCCGGAAATAATCAGAACATTCCGCGATAAATATCCCAACATTAATTTGACTTTTACCCAGGGAAATATGGATATGCTCCATCGTGATCTAGAACGCAATCTATTGGATGTGGCTTTTACTATGGCCTTTTCGCTTGATCAAAACCCCGGCTTTGCCTGGAAAACGCTCAACAGCGATCCTATCTGCGTAATCCTCCATCGCGACCATCCTTTAGCCAGCCAAGTAACCATCAACCTCTCTGCTCTGGCTTATGAACCTTTTGTCGCAATGGACTATCAAGAATATCCCGGTGCCGTCGAACGGATGGTGAAGTTTTGTATGGATAATGGAGGCTTTACTCCCCATATTGTCAGTCAGCAGCGCAACCTGGAGACACTGTTGCTCCTGATTGAAGCGGGTGTTGGCATTACTTTGTTACCGCTCTTTTTCGAGACCTATGTCAACCCTTCACTGCGGTTTATCAAACTTGACGGCGCTAGTGATTTTGTTCATTCTGCAATAGCCTGGAGAAAGGATTACAACAACCCCTCCATACCGCTGTTTTTAGAAATGCTTGCTATCAATGTAAGCGAAAAAGGAGACTATCCGCACACTGGCGGATAGTCTCCTTTTTATTGCCCTGTAGGTTAAGGCAGTACTATTTCGCTGTTCTCCTTGTCAACCAGTCCCACAAAAACCTCGCAGGCAAATAATTGCTGCAGGCTTGAGGCGAGTTCATCCCTTGCAGCCAATACAAGTTGATCATTGTGTCCTTTAAATCCGTCGATAGGGAAAAACACGTTTGTACTGTCCTCCATTACTTTTCCTGCTTCACTCTGCCGCCAAATCCAACGCCTCGTTTTCACCTTATTCCCTACTGAATAAATCAGTTCCCCTGCTTCTAACATCTCTGCGGCCACTTCGCCAAAAGGGATGAAATAATCGTTGGAATTTGAAAAGCGTATGCAAATGTCGCCTTCTGAGCGGTCTACATCGTGAGCACCAAGGGGAACTAGGTATTTTAAAGATATAGCATTACCTAGGTCAACAATAGGATTTATTTTAGGAAGCCCTTTTTTCTTCTCTATCCGTGTAGCCATAGCTTCAATTGAACTTAAAAACTTATTGGGATTTATACCTAGCTGAATAAACGCCTGACGATATGGTTGAATAGCTCTTTCATCTTTAACCTTATGATGCTGAAACTTATTTACAACTTGTTCTAAACTTTTCTCAAGCAAAGTATCAATTTCCAGGCTAGAGTTGGGGCTGTTTATTCCCTTTGCATAGACAACACCAATACATAGCTCCGGCAGCTTTTCAAATACATCCGCTGCGATTGAAAATTTCAAACTATTCTCCACCCTTTCCATTGTTACTCCTTTGTATCGCCCAAACAGCTAAGATTCTTCGGCTATTGTTCACATAACGACCGTTATAATAGTTCTCCGATCGGTATTCCATTCATTACAGAACATTGCCTTACTAATTACTAAATTTTTTCAGAGACTTCCAGTCCGGCTCTAAATGCGGCAATATTGATATCGCCTAAGCCGGCCTTAACATTTTTACGGATAACGGCTTCCCAGTCAATTCCGGTTAATGCCATTCCTTTGACAAGTGCGCCAAACAATACAATATTCATCGTTTTGGCATTGCCTAATTGCTCTGCAATTTCTGCCGCTTTAATCACCGCCGTATCCACTTTGCTTTGAATCACTTCCAGTACGCCTTCGGGGTAATCAATTTTCCCCATCAGAATGGGGGCGGAAGGAATACGGTGGTCATTAACCACGGCCTTACCGTCCGGTTTGAGATACTCCAGCCAGCGCAGCGCCTCCATTGATTCAAAGGACACTAAAATGTCGGCCTGCCCCTTGCCGATAATGGGCGAATATACCTTCTTGCCGTATCGTACTTGATTGCTGACACTACCGCCCCGTTGAGCCATACCGTGAACCTCTGACATCTTTACATCATAGCCGGCATCCATTAGGCCATTTGATAAAATTTTTCCTACCAAAATAGTGCCTTGCCCGCCTACACCTACGAGTAATATATTTTTGACATCGGCCATTTTTATTCACCCACCCTTTCGATTGCCTTAACAGGACACACTTGCAGACATACTTCGCAACCGACGCACTGTTTCTCATCAATTTTTACTTTCTTAGTTTCTTTGTTGAATCTCAGTGCCGGGCAACCCGTTCTAATGCAGGCCTTGCAGCCAATACAAACTGTTTCTTTAACTTTGCAAGTACCTATATAATTGCCAAACTCTGTTTTATCCTGGTCAGACAGCTTTTTCAGAATGCAGGGCCACCGGGTGATAATAACCGAAGGTTCATCAAGTTCCATCGCCCACGTAAAGGCATCTTTTACTTCTTTCAGCTTTAATGGATTAACGGTTCGAATGTGGTCTATGCCTAAGGCTTTAACCACTTCGGCAATATCAATAATTTTTGTAGGCATTCCTTGCAGCGTAAAGCCCGAACCGGGATTTTCTTGATGTCCGGTCATGCCGGTGATGCGATTATCCAGAATACAAGTAATGGTATTGCTGCGGTTGTAGACTACATGCATGAGACTATTAATACCTGTATGAAAGAAGGTCGAATCACCAATGGTGGCAATAGCCCGCTTATTTTCATTAAACTTGTTATAAACTTTTTGCGCCCCATGACCCATGCTGATGCTGGCGCCCATGCATATACAGCAGTCTTTGGCATTAAGCGGTTCGGCCCCACCTAAGCCATAGCAGCCGATATCGCCGGTTATCATGACATTCTTAAGCTTAGCCAGTTCATAGAAGAAGCCGCGGTGCGGACATCCGGCACACAGTGTTGGCGGCCGGTTAGCTACGATAGTGTTGTCATAATCGATTAACGGTCTCTTTTCATTAAGCAATACTTTAGCAATAATATCAGGCGTTAATTCATCGATATTAGGAATTTTTTCTTTACCAATGCAAGGAATCCCGGCAGCCTTAATCTGTTCTTCCATAAAAGGCTCTAATTCTTCGATCACATATAAGTTCTCTACTTCATTAGCAAAAGCCCTGATTTTATCCATCGGCAAGGGATAGGTAAAGCCCAGTTTGAGATAAGACGCTTTTTCTCCAAATACTTCCTGTGCATATTGATAAGCGATCCCAGCGGCGATAATACCAATCTTTTTGTCATTCCATTCGATATAGTTTAAATCCGTTTCGTTAGAGAATATTTCCAGCTTCTTTAGCTTGTCTTCTAATGCCACGTGAAGTTTACGGGATACGGCAGGCACCAAATCGTATTTTTGCAGGTTTTTGGTGTATATTTTTTTATCCACTGCCTGGCGTTCGCCCATTTCGACAATACTCTTGCTATGGCACACCCGGGTGGTCATGCGAAATAAAACAGGTGTATCATATTTCTCACTGATCTCCATAGCCGCTCTGACCATATCTTTTGCATCCTGGCTATTGCTGGGCTCAACCATGGCAATTTTAGCGAATTTGGCATAATAGCGGTTATCCTGTTCGTTCTGCGACGAATGCAGACCCGGGTCGTCTGCGGATATCAACATAAAGCCGCCGTTTACTCCCGAGTAGGCAAAGCTGAATAAGGGATCAGCGGCAACATTTACACCGACCATCTTCATAGCTGCCATTGACCTGGCACCGGCAAGAGACGCACCAATAGCACTTTCTAATGCCACTTTTTCATTGGGAGCCCACTCAGCAATAATTTCTTGTTTGTATTGAGCAATATTTTCAAGTATTTCAGTGCTAGGAGTGCCGGGATAGGCGGATGCATAAGCAATACCGGCTTCATAAGCGCCCTGAACAACTGCTTCATTACCAGTTAGTAATTTGAACATTTTGAATCCTCTCCTCGTAAATGAATTAGTTCGCTAGACTTACTTCGCTTTTTTTCCTTCTCGCATAAGCAAGAATAGCACCTAGTGCGATTGACAGGTATGCTGCCACTAAAACGCGGTATTCCGGCGGCAATAAGAAAACGATAGTATGGGCCGGTATCCAGAAATAAGGCACTGTTTTAGCTACAACAAATTTTATAAATCCCTGCCAGTCAATGTTAGCAACAATGATTGACCATTCGGGCCTTATGCCCTCACTTCTCATGTCAATATACAGATCTGTCATCCGATGGGCAGCCATAAAGGCCGGCGCAAAGGTCAGATTCATGATAGCACTGATAAAAAAGGCAGTTAATACTGATTGCACTGCTCCGTCACCAACATAGAGCAGTCCTTTTCTCACCGCTCCGGCAACGCCATTTAAATAGATTTCAAACATCAGAACAATTAGCATGCCTACCGCTCCCCAAACAATAGCTTTGGGAATCATGCCAGTTGTTTTTTTCCACTGTCCCGATAATATACGAATAGCTAGCAATTCACCCATCGTCGCCAGTATGGCAAATTTGACAAAGCCCATCAAATAGGGATGATCCAGCGTCATCTTAATGAAGAGCTGATGCGTTGACGGTACAAGCAATACTACAGAAAGGGCACATAATGCCAGCAGCCATAAAAAATCTCCCTGTTTCAATTACACCCCTCCGTTCTTTACCGTACGCTCTCGGGAACGGTCAAAAGATAAGCAGGCCAGAGCGATTGAATTAAGTTTTGATTCTGCCGTATCTGCCCGTGATACCATAACAATCGGATTAGTAGCTCCTAAAATCATTCCCGCAATTTTGGCTTTGGCATAATGGACCAGCGTCTTTCCTACCATATTTCCTGCTTCAATCGTCGGGACAAGAAAAATATCAACATCTCCGGCAATTTCACTTTCAATCCCTTTGTGCTTTGCAGCTTCCGCACTTGCTGCCACATCCATAGCAATCGGACCTTCAATAATACAGGGCGGCAGCAGTCCGGCCGTGCCCATATCGGCCAGTGCTTTCGCATCAATGGTAGCAGGCATCTTGGGGTTAACTTGCTCATTGGCCGTCAGTACTGCTACTTTGGGTGTGTTAATCCCCATTACGCGCAGCACTTCAATAGCACTTATCAGTATTTCTTTCTTCTCTTGCAGATTGGGCGCTATATTCATACCGCCATCCACATGAAAGACCAGTTTTTTCTCACCCGGTATTTCAAAAGCAGCAAAATGGCTGAGAATGTTACCGGTGCGCAATCCCGACTCAGCATTGAGGGCCGCCCGCAAGAAATTGCTGCTGTTAATTAAGCCTTTCATCAATATTTGCGCCCGGCCTTGCGAGACCAGTGTTACGGCAGCCAATGCCGCCTGATCAAGATCGGGCTCATCAATAATAGCAACACTGACAGGCAAGCCTATTTCAGCTGCCATAGGCTTGATCATGCCGGCATCACCAACGAGAATCGCTTCAATAAGGCCTTGCTCAATAGCTGCTTTAATGGCCAGCAGCACATCTTTGTCCTGCGCCGCCGCCACACTAACCGTTACTTTACCAAGCTGCTGGGCTTGCTTAACAACTTCACTAAAGCTCTGTAGCACAATTACCACCTCACTACTTATTCATACGTTTTGGCTGCTTCCTCGCCCCTCAGCACCCGTAAAGCCCCGGCGGTGAGTGACTCCATTTCTTCTTCCCCCGGCACAACAACAATGGGTGCGATATAGGTTACCCGGTCATATATGGCATCGACAATCCGCCGCGAATAGGCAATTCCGCCGGTCAGTACAATTCGGTCTACCTCACCGGCCAAAACGGCCGACATGGCGCCAATTTCTTTGGCTACCTGATAGGCCATAGCGTCTAGAACAGTACTGGCAAGTTCGTCTCCTGCGGCAGCTCTTTGTTCAGCCTCCCGTACATCCTTGGTGCCAAGATAAGCATACATACCGCCAGACCCCAGCAGTTTGCCAAGTAATTCCTTTTCGGTATATTTACCGGAAAAACATAGCTTCACCAGCAGCCTTGCAGGCAGGCCTCCACAGCGGTCCGGCGAAAATGGTCCCTCTTCCTGTCCATTATTAACATCAATCATCCGGCCCTTCTTATGGGGGGATACGGAAACGCCGGTTCCTAAATGGACAACTACCAAATTAACGTCTTCATAATTCTTACCCATGTCTTTGGCAACCTTGCGGGCTACAGCTTTGCTGTTGAGTGCATGAGAGAGACTGGCTCGCGGTAAATCAGGCAAGCCCGAGATACGGGCAACGGATTCCATTTCATCTACAGCCACAGGGTCGACGATATAAGCGGGTATTGATAACTGCCTAGCCAAATAGTCCGCCATTACCGCCCCCAGGTTAGAAGCATGTTCTCCCCGCTCGGCCTTTCTGAGGTCTTCAAGCATTACTTGGTTGACTGCATATGTGCCCCCAGCTACCGGCTTTAGCAGCCCGCCTCGCCCGACTATCGCGGTTAACGTATGCAACTCGATTGCTGCCTCGGTTAGGGCCTGCAGAACGAGATCAAGGCGGTATTCATATTGGTCAAAAACATGAGCGAAGTTCTGCAGGTCTTGTCCTTGATGCTCAACTGTTTTTTTGAATACTAACTCTTCATTGTCAAAGACAGCAATTTTGGTAGATGTGGCACCCGGGTTGATTGCTAGAATTCTTTCCATAGTTCCTCCTTAAATGGTCATTTTTTATGTACTCACAATTACAAATGGTCTTGTTATAAACCCCTTATTACAACAATAAACTCTCCAGTAACTGGAGAGTC